>Ga0272447_1000039_pt1 | contig 91402 bp, 82 predicted proteins | sample YNPCB0133_FD_194589 | JGI IMG/M metagenome (GOLD analysis project Ga0272447, IMG submission 194589) | Hot spring microbial mat communities from Yellowstone National Park, WY, United States - YNP-CB-013-3 | ecosystem: Environmental > Aquatic > Thermal springs > Hot (42-90C) > Sediment | place...
AGCCAGTTGCTCAGCGAAGCCGAAAGCGCAGCACGGGCCAATGCCGCGTTGCTTGAAGCTCAGGCGCTCGATATTCGTGCGGTAGGTGCAGCGCGATACCCTGAAATTTTGCAGTACCGCTATCAACAAGATATTCTTGACCGACTTGAGGCAGTAGCCGACCATCTGCCCCAGATTGTACAGGTGAGCAGCAGTGATGAGGCGGTCATTGACTATCTGGCATTGGCGCAGCGTATGCTGGGCATCACCGATACGCAACTCTATTCACCCGAAGATGTCGCTGCGATCCGCAGTCGCATGCAAGAGATTCGCCAGCGCATCCTGGAACGGGACGAACAGATCAGGCTGGTGGTTGCAGGCGAGACTGATTCAGCTGAGACGAAGGGAGATAACCGGTGAGCGATACGCGACGCGAATTTTCCCGCATTCGTGAGGCGGTAGCAACCTGGAGCCGTATCCGGCAACTCCTCCGCTCCGGCGAAGAGGGCCAGCTGGTACCGGTGGTGATCCCCAAAGACCGGCGGCGGGCACGCTGGCTTTTCCCGCTGGCAATCAGTTTCTATCTGCTTGGCGTTGCCATCTTCGGCGGAGGTACTTTTGGCGGCCTGGCTCTGTTCCTGGCACTGTTGATGCTCATCATCGCAGGTATTTCGTTCTTTCTTGGGGCGATCGTTGAGATCGAACAGGGAACGACCGGCATTCTCTCGCGCTGGGGGCAGATCGTTGGCGTCATGCCGCCGGGTCGTCACTATCTGTGGTGGCCATGGGAAAAGGTCGAAGCGGTGGTTGACACCAGTACCGAGATTCCCTACACCGCGCCGGTGATGGCAGCGCCAACCCGCGAAAATGTGCCACTGAAATCGATTGAGTTTTTTCTAAAATTCCGGATTGAAGACCCGATCGCCTTCATCCGTCGGCTGGGAGCAAGCAACTTCGACCTGGTGCTGAGCAGCGCTGTCCAGGATGCCATTCGCCAGCGGGCGCGACGGGTCGAAACCGAACGGGCTTACGACCTGCGCGGAAGTGACGTCGGCGATATGCAAGAGCTGCTCAATCGGCAACTGGCCCGTTATGGCGTCCGCATTACCGGCGCCAACATTCCCGATGTCCAGTTGCCCGATCAATACCAGCAGCATCTGGCTACTCGTGAGCGGGTTGCGAAAGAATTGCAGGCCTACGAACGCGAGTGGGAGCTGATCAAAAAGCAGCGGATCGATACGTTGCTGCTGGAGATCGAACGCGCCAAAAAGGTGCGCGATGCCAAACTGGTTGAGGTGCGGGAAGCGATTAACAAGGCTCGCCAGGATGTTGCCCGCATGCTGCAAGAGAAAGAGACTGAAGCGCAGCGAGTACGCTGGGAGATCGAGGCGCGCGGTCGGGCGACTCTGCGTCAGGCTGAGAACGAGGCGCGCAGTCTGGAATATCTGGGACAGGCCTATCAGGATAACCGGGCAGTCTTGCAGTACGAACTGGCCCGACGCCGCTTACAGGTCGCCGAGACGCTGATGAAACGCGCACCGCGTCCAATTGTCATCCAGGGCGATGGTAGCGATACTTCAGCACTGACGACGTTGATCGCGGCACAGTTGCTGCCCAAATTGGCCGGAAACGCTGATGGTGCAGCAGGGTAAAGGGTGATGGTGCACATTATGGCGCTCCGGTGAAGGTAAAGTAGATGTCGGCGCGCACGCCGCTGATCGTGCCGCGATAGTGGTACCCGTACACTCCTGGCGGATTCCGGGCGCCGAGTTGCACTCCCAGCGCAGGCGATACCCCAATGCGCCCGCGATTGTCCGCCTGCACGGGTGTGTTGAGCACATACAACCCGTCAGGCGACGTCACCCAGAACTCTAGCGTTTCGTTGGCGCGAAAACCGCTCGCCGTCAGGCGGAACGTGGTGCGCTGACCGCCTTCGGCAGGAGAAACCGATGCGTTGCGGCTTGTAGCAGGACGCCGCGTTCCGAGCGGTGCAACATAATCGCGGGTCAGTTTGAACGGCGCCGTCACAGCGCGACCGGTGCCTGCACCCTGCGCCGTTACTGTCCAGACTCCCTGCTGGTCGCGATCTATGCGAAATGCGACGCGCACACTGCCGCCCTCCCGCTGCACCAGACGCTCGTCGATTGGCTCGATGCCAGCGCCAGCCGGTCGCGTCAACCAGACGCCAACTTTCTCATTTGGGTCGAATCCGCTGGCGTTGAACACGAAGCTGGCGCCGGGCGGCGCCGCGAGGGGCGTGATCGAACCGGCGCCGCTCACGCGCAGTTCGTTGTGGATAAGGATGCCGAGACGCGCAGGATCGCCCGGTTGCTGCGCTGGCGGCGGCGCACCCGCCTCAACGCGAAATGTGCCGATCGCCCGGCGACCGCTGCTGCGTCCCTGCGCAGTAATAAACCACGTGCCGACACGGAAGGTTGTATCGATGGCGATCCGAATGTTTGCACCGCTGATCGAACCGCTGCTATCGGCGGTCGGTGATTCGGGGATGCCGCGAACCGACTGGTCTGGTGCGGTCAACCAGAGGCTGACCGGTTCATTCGGCTGGAATCCACTTCCCTGGACGATGACCGCCTGCCCAAACCCTGCCGTCTGTGGCGTGGTACCGACGAAGACCCCGCCTGGTTGACCAACCGGCGGAGCAACGCCAACGAAAAATTGCGTGATGCCAGCGCGGTTGCTCGTTTGTCCCTGTGCAGTCAGATACCAGCGTCCTCGCGTATAGTCGCGCGCATTGAAGCGCACCTGCGCATATGAGATCGAACCGTTGACATCGGCGAGCGGTTGTGGTTCGAGCGTTATCGGGCGACATTCGCACTCTGGCGACGAGATCAGGAAGCGAACCCGTTCGCCGGGGCGAAACCCTTCGCCCTCGATCCGGAAAGTCTGATCGGCCTCGGCGATGACCCGCGCATTCGCGTACAGGCCCGGACGGAAGGGTGGCGGCAATGGGGTACCGTCCTCGTTCAGCGGCTGGTCGGGCGCGATATTGGGGGGCCAGGGGGCGCGCAGTTGCGCTGGCGCCAGTGCCTCGCCGAGCAAGCCAAATTCGACACGACTCGGATCGAGACGCAGTTCGAATCGGTGCCGTTCAAAGTACTGCACCAGCGTCCACTGGCCATTGATATTCTCGAAGATCTCTTCGCTGATCGGGTAGCCGAAAATTGCGAGACCGCCGCGCCGTTCCCAGGTTTCCTTGAAAAGACCGCGCAGCGTATGGTTGGTTTCGGGGAAGTAGCGGATGCGCGCTGTGCTGGGTTGGGGCGGCGCCTGCGGGAAGATGCGATCTCCGGTAAATTCGCGCCCCAAATGACCAAGTTGCACCACCGGTGGATTGGCCTGCGCCAGTTCGAAGCGCGCGCGCTGGAACCACTGCACGATCCGTCCGTCGGAGCGGCGGTACTCTTCGGTGATCGGAAAGCCAAAAATTGCGACGCCGCCGTTGCGCTCCCAGTAGGCGCGGAATGCGCCACGCAGATAATGTCCTGTTTCCGCAAAGTAGCGAAGATCACTCTGCGCTGCAACTGACGGCGCCGGTGTAATGATCCCCGGCGACGCCGCGATGAGCGGTATCACAACCAGGCATAGCCATCGCCATCTCGTCCAGCGTGCAAACACGGCGCCTCCTTCTGGGATCAGTATTCATGCAATTCGATCCGGCTGGCGCCTTCTTTCCAAACACCAACCGAATCACCATACTGCATGACATATTCATTGACAGGTCATGCGAACTATCCGGCACTCTGTTGCGATCCTATCTTACGCTTTCGCATGACCATTGTCAAGCGTACATATGCAGATCACCCCGCGATGAACTCCTCCGTCAACCGTCTTGCTTCGTTATCGGTCATTTGTTGCGGCGGCGTCTTCATAAAGTAGGCGCTCGGACCGATTAGCGCGCCAGCGATCTTGCGATCCAGCGCCAGTTTGACGCAACGAACCGCGTCGATCACCACCCCTGCGGAATTAGGCGAGTCCCAGACTTCAAGTTTCAGTTCTAGGTTGATCGGCGCATTGCCGAACGTTGTGCCCTCCATGCGAATGTAGCACCATTTGCGGTCTTCCAGCCATGGCACATAGTCGCTGGGACCAACGTGCACTGCATCGTCGGGAAGGTCGTAATCGAGTTGACTGGTGACCGCATTAGTTTTGCTGATCTTCTTGCTCTCCAGGCGTTCACGTTCCAGCATGTTGTAGAAATCGGTGTTGCCGCCAAAATTCAACTGATAGGTGCGATCAAGGCGCACGCCACGTTCGCGGAACAGCGCCGTCAGCACGCGATGCGTGATAGTCGCGCCGACCTGACTCTTGATGTCGTCGCCAATGATTGGCAACCCGCGCTCCTCGAAACGTTTGCGCCAGTACGCCTGACTGGCAATGAACACCGGGACACAGTTCACAAACCCGCATCCGGCGTCCAGCACCTGCTCGACATACCATTTTGTCGCCATTTCGCTGCCGACCGGCAGGTACGAGACGACAACATCGGTGCGCGTGGCGCGCAGAATGCCGACAATATCATCGGTCGAACCCGGCGCCTTGCGTACCTTCTGGCTCAAAAATTTCCCCAGACCGTCGTGGGTCATGCCGCGATGCACCGGCACGCCGAGGTGTGGCACATGCGCGAAGCGATACGTATTGTTCGGCGGCGCGAAGATGGCCTCCGACAGGTCTTTGCCGACCTTTGTATCGGCAATGTCAAAGGCTGCGGAAAACTCGATGTCGCCGACATGGTAGCCGCCCAGGTTGACGTGCATCAACCCTGGAACGAATTCGTCGGGTCGAGCATTGCGATAGTACTCAACACCCTGCACCAGCGACGAGGCGCAGTTGCCGACGCCAATGATTGCCACACGAACTTTCTTCGACATGGAATGCGCGATCCTTTCCGTGGTTTAAGAGTTGACCGTAAAGGCTGTCAGACGCGCCATGATACCACTGTTCGTGCGGTGTCCTTTTTCCAAAGACGACCCATTGGCACTTGGCAGCATCAAAGGCCGCCTGCGCGACGTGTCAGAAGAGGAAGAGTAATGTCGCTACTTGCGGTCATCCCTGTGTGAGGCAGGGGAGAAGGCAAGTGTTCACATTTCGCCTGGGAGCGAGGGCTTCTTGCTCTCGTAGATGCGGCGAGGACGGGGACGCCCTGGTCTGGTTCCCAGGCGCGTGTGTTACCTCAGGTGTGCACGGTTACGGGAGAAGATGTCGTAGTCGAGTCCATGGGAATGGGAGCAACCCTATTATGCGAGCGATCGACTATAATACCGGGGAAGTCAACCATGCGACTTCCGAGACGCTGCAATTTTAAGGGGGGCAGGGCTATGAACATTCGCAGACATATCGTTACGCCTGGAATAGTTGCTGTTGCGGCTGTGCTCCTGGCAGTCTCAGCCATCATGGATGCAGCCGGTGGGCAGAATGGGCAGGACATTGCACTAGCGCCTCAGATAGTGGGGAATGACACGCCAGCGCTTCCGCAGCCGTATGTGTCCACCGCTCAATCTGCGACCAGCCCGGCAGCCCTGTCCTCCACGCTGAGTTACTATTTCATCAGTGGAAACACGTTTACGCCTGGCGGATCAGTTTCTTACGCACGCCAGGTGACCGGGTGTGTGAACCAGATGCCCCTGGGTGTTCCGTTCTCTGCACCGGTACACTTGCCACAAGGATCGCAGGTGGTGTCGATCACACTCTATACGTCTGATGCAGTGATCACGACAACCACCAGTACAGCCTATTTCATTTTGAACGATGGCAAGGGAAACGGCGGATATTCGGTGTCAGCCACAAGCCCACCCAATACGAGCGGTTACCGGCAAACCAACAGCACAGACAACAACCCGGTGACGATTGACAACCAGAACTACAACTACCTGGTCGAATGGCGCAAGAATTTGGGCACGCCTGATTCGGCTTCATTGAGTTTGTGCGGGGTGCGGGTGGCTTACTACGCGCCGCTCTCTGGAGCGTTGCACCTGCCAATCATCTCGAAGTAGTCGATTACCAGGCGCCTTTACTCGGAACGCTCGATTCGCTTCGCGGCGGCTGAAACGTGAGCCGTTGGGGGCAGTGCGCAGCACGATGACATCGTAAGCAATGCGTACATTGATATAATGGACGAGAGAAACTGTGCCTGACCCGTGCTTCCAGCCGACAGCGTCTCCGCTCGCTTCGCTCGCTCCGGCGCTATGGCTTAGCCGCAAACCGTTGGGCGATCTCATGTTCGCAGGAGTGAATCAGATGCAGTCGTACAGTCAGGGCTTCGCCAGAGCCTACAATCTGCGATGGTCGGGTTTTGCCAGGCAGGTTGCTCCGCTTCTCCTCGATTTTTATGCCGCCACGCCGATTGGACACAAGGACAAGACCGTCCTCGATCTCTGTTGTGGCACCGGGCATCTTGCGGTCTATTTTCTGGAGAAGGGGTATCGCGTCGTTGGCCTTGATCTCTCGGAACCCATGCTTGAATATGCGCGTGAACATGCGCGCCCATACATCGATTCGGGGCAGGCCGCTTTTGTTCAGGGCGATGCAAGCAACTTCACCTTCGATGAGCGCTTTGGTCTGGTCGTTTCGACCTATGACGCGCTCAATCATCTCGAGGACGAACAGGCATTGTACCGATGTTTTCAATGCGTCTCCGCCGTCAGTGATGGGTACTTTATCTTTGACCTCAACACACGCAGTGGGTTGAGACGTTGGAACAACGTTTATGTTGACGAAAGCGACGAAGATGCGGTAATCATCACTCACGGCATGTATGATGGGATGAGCGATAAGGCGTGGACAAGAATAAGCGGATTTGTTCGCCTGCCCAACGGACTGTATGAGCGCTTTGAAGAGATCGTCTTCAACACTGCCTTTGAAATGAAAAAGGTGAGCGATCTCTTGCACGATGCTGGCTGGAAGAACGTTTACTTTGCCAGGATTCAAGACTTGAAGACAGCCCTCGATGAGCCTGAAAAGGAAGGGCGTGTCTTTGTCGTTGCGAGCAAGTAGGGTTGCTGCAAGAATATCGTATGCAGAGCACAACCTAATATCTATGATGAAATGACACATTGTCGATTTCATTTGCCCCAGGTGAACGCGCCACCGGTGTTGAGTTAACCGAATATACACCATCAATGTCCGAACAAATACCAATCATCTGGTTGCATCCGCTCACGATCAGTTCGTAGCGATCAGTCAAAGCTGATGTGAATAAGAGCCAGTATGCCGGTATCCTGGTCCTGAGATTCAGATCAGCCCTCACCACCAGGAGACCGGTGACGCCGCTGTCCGGTTATTCGGACAGGCTCTCAATCTTTCCACCATGTTCCTGTCGCCTCGACCATTGACGAATAGCACAAAAGAGCGTATAATTGCGCAGCAGTGTGGGGCAGGCTTAGACGCCGGATCCCGGAGACGCAGATAGATAAGGAAGGCGCTCTGATGCAGCAACAGGCATGGGTGGACGAACGAAACACCTCGCAGCTTCCCGTGAACGAGATCATTCAGGGCGACTGTGTTGAGGTTTTGAAGACGTTTCCGGAGAAGTCGGTCGATCTCATTTTCGCCGATCCGCCGTACAATCTTCAGCTTCGCAACCAACTGCTCCGTCCGAATCAAACGGTTGTGGATGGTGTGGATGATGCATGGGATCAGTTTGCCGATTTTGCCGAATACGACGCCTTCACCCGCAACTGGCTCAGCGAATGCCGCAGAGTTCTCAAGGACGACGGGACAATCTGGGTGATCGGTTCCTATCACAATATCTTCCGGGTTGGCACGATAATGATGGATTTGGGGTTCTGGATCCTGAATGACGTTATCTGGCACAAAACAAACCCAATGCCCAATTTCCGCGGAACTCGCTTTCAAAACGCCACCGAAACGCTCATATGGGCGAAAAAGTCCGCTGAACAGAAGAAATATACGTTTAACTACCACGCAATGAAACACCTCAATGATGAGAAACAGATGCAGAATATCTGGCATATCCCTCTGTGTACAGGTCCAGAACGCATCAGGCTCAACGGAAAGAAGGCGCACTCGACCCAAAAGCCGGAAGCATTATTGTACCGTGTGATCTTGGCTTCCAGCAATCCCGGAGATGTTGTGCTCGATCCATTCTTTGGCTCCGGTACGACTGGAGCCGTTGCGAAGAAACTCAAGCGCAACTATATCGGGATTGAACTCGAACCTGCCTACATCGAAATCGCCCGGAAGAGAATTGATACGCTCCCGATGACGCTCCTTGATGAGACTGAGCTGGTCACACCATCCAAACGCACGGTTCCGCGTGTCAGTTTTGGTCAACTGATCGAGTCGCACTACATCACAGTTGGTCAAAAGGTCTACTCGAAGGATCGAAAGGTCGTTGCAACCGTCAAGGCGGACTCACACCTTCTCTGGGGGAATGTAACCGGCTCTATTCACAGAATTGCCGCTCTTGCCCAGAACAAGCCTGCCTTTAACGGCTGGGAGTACTGGTATTGTGAAGACAAGGAGGGAAATTTTATCAGTATTGATGTGCTTCGTGAGCGGTATCGGATTGAGAGGATCAACTGATGCAAGAACACATATCCCTGACGAGCATCAATCAGTTATTGGGAGAGGACCTGAAAGATGGCAACCGTGCTTCTCAAACTTTTCGGGCTTTCATATCCCAGCAAAAGTGGCAATATGAAAACTTCGAGGCGTGGATACAGGAAGCCATTGCCCAAAAGCTCCCAAAACATTTACAGGATATTGTCATCGCGCTGGGATGGCATCTGGGCTTTCAAGTCGAGTATGGACGATATAGCCCCTTCAGGGAAGGGAAGAGTTTTGACGGGATATGGAAGAAAGCCACAGGGGAGCATATAGTGCTTGAAGTCAAATCAGGAACGTGGGTCGCCCACGATATTGGCCAGTTGGGCGAATACTTGCAGGAGATAAGGGTCAACGAGGCAGTCCCCGATGAAAAAGTATTCGGTCTCTACGTGGTCGGTGAAGGTGACACCACACCATTGGCTGACCAGATTCGTGGTAGTGCCTGGCGTGACCGAATACGACTTATCTCTTGTACTGACCTGTTAAGCCTTCTCAAACTCAAAGTAGATCTGGATTCATTGGAACTCAAGGACGTGGATCAGAAAGTACAAAGTATTCTTTTACCCCTTGACACGATAGATGTCGGGCATTTAGTCAGGGTAATAATCGAGATTGCGGCTTTACGTCGCTCTCTGCCAGCGGAAGAAGAAGAGGAAACGCCAACAGCAGCAGAAAAAGGGGCGTGGTCTAGAGAAGAGATTCACCGGTTTCTTTCGAGTTCGACACCGAACCAGCGCGCTCTGTTTAAGGTTCTGGCAAGGCAAGGTGGCAAAATTCCTCGTCGCAAGCTGATTGAGGAGTTGCAGAGCGAGACAGGGAACCCCCAAATGAGAGGTATGCACCTAGCGGGGGCACGAGCGGGTATTACCATGCGGGCCGATAGCTTGAGTAAAGAACCCTTGATCGTTGTTTCCGAGAGAGGGCGCGTTTACGAGCTGCATCCCGACTACACTAACGACGTTAAGAGTTACTTCGGAATTGAGCAAGGAAGGGCAGTCTGACCAAAGGCGAACCCGCCGAATGGAACCGACCTCGCTCCGTCTGGCGATTCGTCCGCAATGTCAATCGGGCCAGTAGGCGATGAGACGCCCTTCGGCGTCGTAGAGGGCGCCAGGATCGGAAGCGCTGTCGGTCCAGATATTTCCGCCGCCAAGTCGTGGAAAGTCGCGAGTTTCGCCCGGCGCCAGCGTTCCCCCGATGCCGGGATGGATCTGCGCGCCCCGCATGCTGCACATCGTCCAGCCGTCGAGGTTGACAGTCGCCGTGCTGACGTTGCGCAGCGTCACCACCTCAGCACGTTTGTCGATTGCCACAATAGCGACCGGGAGATTTGGGGCAAGCGCCGCATTCGGTTCGGTGCGGCACCCGTCGAAGGATGGCGGCAATGGCGTGGCTTCCGGCGCTGCCGTCGGTGTCGTGCGGGCGACAGGGGTGACTGCATCTGCCGCTGTCCGCTCACCGTTGCAGGTCTCCGGCGCCCACAGACCGATCTGCGCCTGGCGCGCGGCGCGTTCCGCTGCTTTGAACTGCGCCTGGTAGCGGTGAGGCGTCCTGAAGGTATACTCAAAACCATATCCCTGTGCGATGATCTCGTAGTTGACCAACCGTCCGTCAGGAAGCCAGACAAAGCGCAACAGACGGTTGAAGCGGTCGCGATTATCCTGCGTCGGGTCGTCTTCAAGCAGAACCGTCTGCCCACGCAGCAACTCGCGGGTGAATGCCGACGCCTCACGCCCGAAACATTCGACCGGGCGTGAGGGGTGTGAGATTTCTGGCGTATCGACGCCGATCAGACGAATCCGCTCAGTCCGCCCGTCCAACGACACCTCGATGGTGTCGCCATCGACGACGTTGGTGACCGTTGCGCGCTCCAACCCTTGCAGAAGGGTGAGAGATACCGGCGAGGGTGGCAGTGGAACCGGCGCCGATGTGGTTGTGACCTGTGGCGGGGGTGATGATGCCGACTCGGGAGAGACGGGCAGATCGCTGCGTGCCGTGACGAAGCCAATGATCAGCAGCACGACGGCGGCGATCAGGAGAACGCCGACCGTGATCGATACTGCCCGCCCCAGGAATGATCGGCGGGAACGGATGTCGTTCATCCAGAAATTCCAGGCGCGCTGCACCAACCCATGCCTGCGCTGGCGTTGACGGCGTTTTGTTGATGGTCGGCTCACGTTGATACCAAATACGCTCTTCTGGCAGAGATAATACATGCGCCCGGAAACGAGGGCGTCCTGCCCTTGTCATGTCTACGAGGGCAATATTAAGCCGGTACGCGCATCTTGCGGTCGGGCTAAATCCCTCGGCTATCCAGGGCGAAGCCCGCCTGTATGGGCTATGGCAGATTATTTGTTCAAAGACCATAAGCCCTGGACTATTCAGGTCGAAGCCCGCCTGCGCGAGCTATTCCGGATTATCTATTCAAAGACCGCCATACCCTCGCTTCCTGGCGAAATGTGAACGCTTACGCTCTTCCACGACAGGCATCTCGCAGCGACGGAATGCCCGCGAATAGATCGAACAGAGAAATGTTCAAAGACCAAAGCCCCCGGCCATACGAGGCAAGGCCCACCTGCACGGGCTACAGTGGAATACTCAAAAACTATAAGCTGCAAGCTAACGTATGCGGAGCCTGCCTGCGCGGGCTGAAGCAGAGCACTTGCTCAACAGCCGTGAGCACTCGACTACGGAATGCGAAGCCCAACTGTGCGGGCTAGACTGGATTTATGTGTCTGAGAAATGCTGTGATTTCATAATTCTCATCGCACGAGTCCCATGTGCTACGTTTCCCTTTCCCAACCTTCACCTTTCACCTCAACCTGATTGACCGGATTCGGCACGGGCTGACCAGTCAATGCCGCCACCAGATTCGTGGCAGCCACCACTGCCATCCTGGTACGGGTGGCAACGGTGGCACTCCCGATATGCGGCGTCAACACAACGTTAGGCAACGCCAGCAGCGGGTGATCGGCACCTATCGGCTCATGCTCGAACACATCGAGACCGGCAGCCCAAGGACGACCGCGTTTCAGCGCGTCGACCAGATCCGCCTCGCGCACAACGGGCCCCCGTGAGGCATTAACGAACACCGACGTTGGCTTCATCAGTGCAAATTCGCGTGCACCGAACATCCCGCGAGTCTCTGGTGTCAGCGGAACCAGCACCACCACCACGTCTGCAGCACTGAGCAGGGCATCCAGCGTGGGCGCATAGCGAATGACGGCACCGGGGATCGCGCCGATCTGCGCCTCCAGAGCAGGCGATGGACGCCGGTTGTGGTACAGGATCGGCATACCAAAGCCAACTGCGCGTCGCGCCACGGCAGAACCGATCCGTCCTGCACCGACGATCCCGAGCGTCGCGCCATGCACATCCTGACCGACCATAAACATCGGCGACCAGGTCGTCCATCCGCCAGCAGCGATCAACCGATGACCTTCGACGACCCGCCGCGATGCCGCCAGGATCAGCGCCCACACCAGATCGGCAGTCGTCTCGGTCAGCACATCGGGCGTGTTGGTCAACAACACCCCGCGCGCCGTCAACGCTGGCAGATCGACGTTATCGTAGCCAACCGCCATATTGGCGACGACCTTCAGGCGCGGAGCGGCAGCGAGCAATTCGGCATCGACACGATCAGTCAGCAGGGTCAGAATGCCATCCACATCTGCCACAGCGCGCAGGAGCGTTTCGCGTGGCACGGGGTTGGCTTCATCGTCCCAGAGCGTTGTCTCACAGGCAGCAGACACAATATCAATTGCCGCCTGCGGGAGACGCCGCGTGATATAGGCTCGGGGTCTCATGATTCTCCAAAGGGATCAATGACACGACTTCCAGGCGGAGCGAGCGCACGGGAGTCGCGCATTTGGGCAATTCACGCTTTTCCCAGATGTGCTTCCAGTACGCGGCATGCTGCCAGTTCGGTTGCATTTCTCGACGCCAGTTGATCGTCGCCGGGAAGCCATATGTAGGATCGTACTCGATCGACCCCACGCGCACGCGATAGCAAACACAATCCTGCTTTGAAGGGAAGCATTCAGGTCCGGCTTCGAGGCGCGCTCCCAATTCAAACAATCGATCTACTGTCAGGAACGAGAGCCACGACGAGTTGCATGTATCGCGTAACACGTACTGGTGGGTCCCACGCACCTCAATCTCCTGCGCACAGGCGCGACCCGCGAACAATGCACGCACCACGATACGGTATGAGGTGAGCGATTGTTCCGACCAGACACGTTGCGCCGCCTCACGGCGCTCGATATATGTCGCTGGGATCGCTCGCACTGCCATCAATCCGAGACTCGCGACTACGAGGACTGGAATCCAGACAAACCGCCATCGACGTGCGCGCGCCAACACCTTCTGCATGACATCTCTCCCGCTATGGATGAACGGAGTAAACACGTGAGGGGCGGGGTATAGTGTACAATAGTCGTGAAGCAACTGTCAATCTGTGAAAAGATGGCGAACACTGCCAGAGGAGACGATGATGTCGGATCCGCTTGCTGCTTTCCGTGAAGCCTACCAGGAATGGGAGCGCACCATCCTCCAACCGACGCTGCAACGTGCTCCTGAACGCGACGCCGATTTTACGACCGTGTCGGGTGAGCCGATCAAGCGCCTGTACACCCCGCTCGACCTGGAGGGAACCGACCCGGTGCGCGACATCGGGTTGCCGGGTGCCTATCCGTTCACGCGTGGCATTCATCCCACCGGTTATCGGGGCAAACTCTGGACAATGCGCATGTTTGCTGGCTTTGGCAGCGCTGAGGAAACCAATGCGCGCTTCCGCTATCTGCTCGAACAGGGCCAGACCGGGCTTTCGATCGCGTTCGATATGCCGACGCTCTATGGACGCGATACTGACGATCCACTAGTGCCTGGTGAGTTCGGCAAATGTGGCGTGGCAGTCTCTTCGCTTGCCGACATGGAAATACTGCTCGATGGGTTGCCACTTGACCAGATCAGCACCTCAATGACGATCAACTCACCAGCTGCGATTATTTGGGCAATGTACCTGGTAGTAGCAGAGAAGCGCGGCATCCCCTGGAGCCAGTTGCGAGGCACACTTCAGAACGATATTCTGAAAGAATACATTGCCCAGAACGAGTATATCTTCCCACCCGAACCATCGATGCGTCTAGTCGTCGATACGATTGAGTTCTCTACCCGCTATGTACCGCAGTGGAATCCAATATCGATTAGCGGCTACCACATCCGTGAAGCAGGCGCAACTGCCGCTCAGGAATTGGCGTTCACCCTCGCTAACGGTCTGGCATACGTCCAGGCAACTATCGAGCGCGGCCTGCACGTTGATGAGTTTGCGCCGCGTCTCAGTTTCTTCTTCAACGCGCACAACGATCTGTTCGAAGAAGTGGCGAAATACCGCGCCGCTCGACGCATCTGGGCGCGTACGCTGCGTGAGCGGTTCGGAGCGCAGAATCCACGCTCGCTCTGGTTGCGCTTCCACGCACAAACGGCAGGATGCTCGCTCACAGCGCAGCAACCGGAGAATAACATCGTTCGCACCGCTATCCAGGCGCTTGCCGCTATCCTCGGCGGGTGTCAGTCGCTCCATACTAATTCGATGGACGAAGCACTGGCGCTCCCCTCCGAAAAGGCCGTCACTATCGCTCTGCGCACCCAACAGATCATTGCTGAAGAAAGCGGTGTCGCAAATACGGTCGATCCGCTCGGTGGCTCGTACTTTGTCGAAGCGTTGACCAACCGGATGGAAGAGGAATGCCTTGCCTACTTCCGTCGAATTGAGGATCTCGGCGGGGTCATTCCTGCAATCCGGCGTGGCTTCTTCCAATCCGAGATCGCCGATGCTGCTTATCGCTATCAACGCGAGATCGACTCCGGGCGGCGCGGTGTGATCGGCGTCAACCGGTATGCGATCAAAACCCCGCTCGAAATCCCGATCCTTGAAATGGATCCGCACGGCGAGGCGCGCCACCTGGAGCGGTTGAACCGCGTGCGCGCCACCCGTGACAACGCACTCGTGAAGCAGCGTCTCAATGCACTGCGCGAAGCGGCGATGGGACAGGAGAACCTGATGCCGCCGATCCTTGACTGTGTGCGTGCATACGCCACGATTGGCGAAATGTGCGACGTGCTGCGCGATGTGTTCGGTGTATATCGCGAAATGGTCGTGGTGTAAAGCCTCTGCTGGCTGGACATGTCATATTTTCGTGCAGTGCATGGGCGTCCGGGGTGTGGGATGTCCTTGCACTGCGCTCACAATCCTGCCGCGCTCCTCTGACTGACCCGCTGCCCCGTCTCAGTTTCCTGTCAGCCTGTACCACTGCTGGTACGTGCTATAATCGAAAAGCATGAAACAGGAGGCGGTATGTCGCGTTGGAGCGCCCTGGGCAATCTGTGGGCAACAATCCGTGAAATCGATGCTGGCGCAATTCGCGCAGAGGCGGAACAACCGCTCCACATCGTCGCTGTCGGGCACGATCTGGCGCTGGCCACTATTGACACACTGGCGTACCGTGGTCCCAACCGCTACCCGCTCACGTCCAGGTCTCTCACGCCGCTTTCATTGCGCGAAGCAACCCGGCGGACCGATCTCCTGCGCTCCGCAGATATGCTCATTCTCGCGGTCGATAGCCGCATTGGGTTAACCGAATCGGACGCAATGGCGCTGACGCAGATTGATCGCCTTCCGCGCCCTGCTGTTCTGATGCTGCTCTTCGGTGAGCGCCTGGCAGCCACCAGCGCACCGTTGCCCCCATCCGCCGCCGCGCGAGCGGTCGTTATCCCAGACCCGGATCACAACAGCGCGGTGCGCCGTTTCGCCGAGGGGTTCTATGAGCATCTTCCGGCAACGCAGCATCTTGCTGCGGCGCGTCGCTTCCCCGGCGTGCGCGCCGTGTATGCGCGTCGCCTGATCGACTCCACGTCGATGACAAATGCCGCCTATGCGCTGGCTTCCAGCCTGCCGGAGCAGATCCCAATCCTCGGCATCCCCTTCGCCGTGGCGGATATTCTGGTGCTCACCAAGAACCAGGCGATCATGGTCTATCGCCTGGCGCTGGCGTATGGCGCCCCGCCCGACTTTCGTCAGCGCATCGCAGAGGTTATGCCGGTCGTTGGCGGAGCGTTCGTCTGGCGCGAACTTGCCCGCACCCTGGTCGGCCTGGCGCCAGCTTGGGGCGTGGTACCCAAGGTCGGTATCGCCTACGCCGGCACCTATGCAACAGGCATGGCGGCCTGGCGCTGGTATGAAACGGGAGAACTGATCCCGCGCGAGGAACTGGCGCGGATCGCGGGTGAAGCGCGAACAATCGGCGTGGCAAAGGCGCGCGAATTGATCGAACAGGCACGTTCGACTGGAGAAGCAACCGGCAACACAGCAAAAGAAATGGCAGGTCGGGTGGCAGACCGCGTCGGTCATCTGGTCGAACAGGCGCGCCAGCGCAGTCACCAGACGCTACGGCGCGTGCGTCATCGCTTGCCGTTGCGTCGTCCTTCTGTGTCCTCGAATGACTCAGAATGATTGCCAGAGGAGTAATGAACGTGGAACGTTTCGTTATCGAAGGCGGTCACCGTCTCAGTGGAAGCATTAAGCCGTCTGGCAACAAGAATGCAGCGTTGCCACTGCTGGCTGCAACGCTGCTGACCAACCACGAAGTTGTGTTACACAACATTCCGCAGATCGGCGACGTTGCGTCAATGATCGGGCTGCTGGAACACCTCGGTGCACAGGTTGAACGCCGCGGTTCGCACAGCTGGTCAATCTGCGCTGCCAATGTTGGGGCAGCAGAACCAGACCCTGCGCTGGCGCGCAAGATTCGCGCCTCGGTACTGCTCGCCGGCCCACTGCTGGCGCGGCGAGGGTTCGCCACCATACCCCGACCAGGCGGCGACATGATCGGACGTCGGCGCCTCGATACGCACCTCAACGCCTTGCGCGATCTTGGCGTCTCTATTGAAGTCACCCCAACGGCCTACCTGCTGCACGCTGATCGACTGCGTGGTACCGACCTGTTTCTCGACGAAATGAGCGTTACCGGCACCGAGCAAGCGATCATGGCGGCTGTGCTTGCTGAGGGGGACACCGTGATCAGCAATGCTGCCTCCGAGCCACACGTGCAGGATCTCTGCCACTTTCTCAATCGGTTGGGCGCGCGCATTGAAGGGATCGGCACCAACCGTCTCTTCATCCAGGGCGTGTCATCTCTGCGAGGCGGTGAGTACACGATTGGACCAGACTTCATGGAAGTGGCATCGTTCATTGGGCTGGCGGCAGTGACCCGCAGTTCCCTACGGATCGTTGGTGCGCGCCCCTCCGAGCACCGCATGACACGAATTGCATTTGGTCGGCTAGGCGTCACCTGGCGTGACGAGGGCGACGACATCGTTGTGCCAGCGGATCAGGATCTGTGCATCCGCGATGATGTGCACAATGCCATTCCGAAGATCGATTCCTCTCCCTGGCCCGGGTTCAACCCGGACCTGATCAGTATCGCCATCGTGGTTGCCACGCAGGCGCGCGGTACGATCCTGATCTGGGAAAAAATGTTCGAGAGCCGGTTGTTCTTTGTGGATCGATTGATCAGCATGGGAGCACGGATTATCCTATGCGATCCGCATCGCGTCGTGGTTGTCGGTCCGAGCCAGTTGTACGGTGAACCGGATGGATTGCCAAGCCCCGACATTCGCGCGGGCATGGCGATGTTGCTGGCGGCGTTGTGTGCTCAGGGGCGCAGCGTTATTTACAATATCGGTCAGATCGACCGCGGCTATGAGCGGATTGATGAGCGTCTGCGCACCCTTGGAGCGCATATTGAGCGTGTGCGGTAGGGTGTGTCGTGAACCGCTGGTGAAGGGATACAGGCGGGTGACCGCATTGTCTTCACCCGCCCTGAACGCCACGCGATGGCGAGCATCAATGACGCAGTCGGTAGATAACGAGTGGTCGCGGTCCACTCATATCGCGCAGCACAACGTCAATATCGGCGCGATCTACCATTCTGCGACTTAACGGAAATTGGGCTCACCTTCAATAATGGTAGTAGACAATCCCAATTAGCCGGAGACCACTGAGATTGCTGGCGCGCACGAAGACGCCTGGCGCTGCTTCAACGAACGGATCATCGACGGTTCCATCAAGGCAGGTGAACACCGCAGCACGGAGCGTCTCCGCTTCGAGCGAGTCGAGCAATCTGGCAGGCAGGTGAGACATCAGCAGGAGTGCAACGAGAAGTGAACCGAACAGCAGCGCATTGACAATGAATAACCCCCAAAAGAAGCGCAAACCACGCGCTGGCGCCGACGCCGCAGACGCATCAGGAACCGTAACCGACGGCGAGTAGATCACTGCTCTGCCTCCTCTCACTTCCAGGAGCGATGTAATCCTGCTATAATCAATGGCGCTATCATCGTATCCGGGAGCAATCAAGAACACGATGGTCACTGCCTGAAACATCGTTGAGAATGTTCTTATTCATGCCGCGTATACTAGAATATCGATACCTGGCAGCGGCAACGGTAGTGATCGGCGCTGTAGAAGGGGTGCTAATCGCACGATTCGTCCTGCGGCTCTTTGCCGCACGTCCAGACAACCCTGTGGTTCATGCAGTGTACGGTGTCACGCAACCATTGATCGCACCGCTGCGCGTGCTTGATGCGGGGCAACCGCAGTATGGTGCATCGCTCGAATTTGCGACACTCACACTACTGCTCGTGTTACCGCTTATCACTGCGCTTATGTGGAAATTGGCTCAAAAGAATCCGTCAGATTCTTAGTTCTCAGTTCCTGGTTCTTGGTTCTAGATTCTCAGTTCTCATCAGAAAACACTATGGACCCATTACAGTTGCTAATCCTGCTGGTGATCGCTGGCATCTGCGGCGCAGTCGCCGAGTTGATCGTCGGCTTTAGCCCGCCAGGATTGCACGTGATGCTGGTATCGATCATCATTGGCGTGATTGGCGCATTCATCGGCGCCTGGATTGCCAGCGTGCTCAACCTGCCACCGATCACGGAGATCCGCGTAGGCACGATCCGTCTCAATCTCCTGTACACCATTGTTGGATCGACGATTCTGCTAGTGCTGCTCCAGGCATTGCGCAGCGGCAGACGATGGCTGTGGATCAACAGGAAGTAAACAACGCGGCAGGAAAGGGGCTACGTCGCCGCTGGCAGGCATACGCGGAAGACTACCTGATCATCAGTGCGCTGGACAGTGAGCGTGCCATGATGCTGCTCGATGATGCTGTAACTCAACGGCAGTTCGATACCATTCGCCTCGCCACGCACCGGGCCGTCCGGGTCGAATAAGCGCGGCAGATCCGCTTCATCGACCAGCGTGCCGGTATCGGCGAACTCGACCACGACCGACGGTGCAGTGTCATCATCCTGCCAAAAGGTGCGGATGGTCAATGTCCCTCCCTTGGGCATCGCATATGCAGAATTGAGGATCAGATTGTAACAGGCGAAGCGCAGATGCCCAGCGAAGCCGGACACTTGCAGATCGTCCGGCGCATAGAGGCAGCGAACGACAATCTCGCGTTCACGAAGCACATCGCTCGCCTGCTGGATCGCCTGATCAAGAATGCGGTGCAATGCTACTGGGCGCCTTCCCTGACCTGACGAGCGGTGGAGATCGAGCATCCGCCGCACGCTTGCAATCACACGCTCCGTTTCCTTCTGCGCCATCTCCAGGTAGCGCTGGCGTTTCTCATCGCTCAATGGACGATGCTGTAACAGATAGAGCGTATTGGAAATTGCCTGAAGCGGATTGTTGATCTCATGGGCAAGCGCAGCAGTCAAACGTCCAATCAGTGCAAGACGACCGGTATGCACCTCATCAATCTGCTGCATACGCTGACGTAATTGCGTTTCACACTCGCCGATGCGATCCAGGGTCGAGCACATCAGCATTGCTGCACTCTGGAGACACGCACCGTATTCGTTGTCCTCACCCGCGCCGTCAGCCAGCGCGGCAACGATGACACCGCGTGATGCAGCGCCATGGAACGGCGCGCAGACAAGAGCAGATTCTGATGCCAGGGTTCGTTCCCAGGCAACTGTTGAAGGAGCAGCAGGCGGAGTAATAATCAAACGTTCCTCAGCAATAGCAGTGCCAGCAAGACTGCCGGCAAGCGGCAACGCTGCCGGTAATGTCGGCGCACGTCCAAACGACGCCACCCGACTGAGACGGAGCGTTTCCTCTTCCACCAGGATAACGTAACCGCGCATTAAGAACGGCGCAGCATCGAGCTGCGCCGCCATCGCATCGAGCGCATCGATGAAAGTGCGACAGCGCGTCAGCGCCAGACCTGTCTGTGCAATCCAACCCAGATGGTCAGCACGCGTTGGCAGTGGCGCCCGTATACTATGTTCCTTGCCATTCGTCTGAGTAACTGTGTGCAAATCTTGTGTCACGTTCAACCACCGTAGCGTCGTCGCAGTTCATCCCAGACTGCTTCGATTGTCATCCCTTGTTGTTGCAGCAGTACCAGTGTGTGATACATCAGATCGGCAATTTCCCACGCCACTTCGTCAGGCGCACCGTTTTTTGCCGCAATAATCACCTCTGCAGCTTCCTCGCCAATCTTCTTGCCGATCCGATCCACACCGCCTGCAAGCATCTTTGCAGTGTACGATCCTTCTTTCGGAGCGGATGCACGTTGGGCGATCACATTCGCAAGATCGGTCAGGATGACCGACTGTGGCATGCGCACTGGAGTGACATCGCCTTCGAGCGTGCGGTGAAAGCAACTCACACGACCGGTGTGGCACGTCGGTCCCGCCGGCTCAGCCAACACCAGCAATGCGTCGCCATCACAGTCCTGCCGGATTTCGATCAGGCGCAGCACATTGCCGGAGGTCTCACCCTTGCGCCACAGCGCCTGGCGACTCCGGCTCCAGAAGGTCACCATGCCCGACACCAGCGTCTGCTGCAACGCCTCCTCATTCATGTACCCCAGCATCAGCACCTCGCCGCTCCGCGCGTGCTGAACAATGGCAGGAATCAGACCTGATGCGTCGAACTTGATGCCGTTGCCCGTCATAACACACTCAGTGCAGAAAATGTCGTCTGCCAGTGAACACCATGGCCATGCCGAGCCGGTCGGCGGCGGAGATCACCTCATCATCGCGCACTGACCCGCCAGGCTGAATGACTGCCGTCGCTCCCGCCGCCGCTGCAATCTCAACGCTATCGGGGAACGGGAACAGCGCGTCGCTGGCGAGCACCGAACCGGCGAGCGAGAGACCGGCATTCTGCGCTTTCCACACTGCCACTCGCGTACTATCGACGCGACTCATCTGTCCGGCACCAATGCCCAATGTCCGGTCGGCAGCGGCAAACACAATCGCGTTCGACTTGACGTGCTTCACCACGCGCCAGGCAAAGCGCAGCGCAGCCCGTTCTGTCTCAGTCGGAGCGCGCTGTGTCACAACCTGAAACGGCTCCTCATCAAGCGGCGCAAGGTCCGGCTCCTGCACCAGGAGACCGCCGGGGACGCTGTGGTACGCCAGCCCGCGGGCAAGGCGAACGGGGCGCAACACGCGCATCAGGCGGCGGTTCTTCTTCTTGCGCAGCAGCGCCAGCGCGTCATCGGCGAACGCTGGCGCAATGATAATCTCGGAGAAAATCTCGTCAATCGCCTGCGCCAGCGGCAGATCAAGCGTCTGGTTCACCGCGATGATGCCACCGAACGGCGCCTCGCGGTCGGTCGCAAATGCCTTTTCCCAGGCTTCGAGTGGCGTTGCACCGATGCCGACGCCACACGGGTTCGTATGCTTGACAATTGCCAGTGCTGCGCCTTCCTGGGGATCGAACTCCTCAATCAATCCTTGCACTGCAGTAATATCAAGGATGTTGATATACGACAACTCACGGCCGTGCAGTTGCTCAAAGAAGGTATGGAACTCGCCGTAAAGCGCAGCGCGCTGATGCGGGTTCTCGCCGTAGCGCAAATTCTGCACCTTACGGAACGCCAGCGGCAGCATCTCCGGGAAGAGTTCATCGGACAGATACGCGGCGATCGCAGCATCATACGCCGCTGTATGGGCAAACGCACGCGCTGCCAGGCGCCGGCGCAGGTCGGGCGTTACTGCATCGGATCGCAACGCCATCAGCACCGTATCATAATCGTCAGGGCTGACCACTACCAGCACGGCTTCGTGGTTCTTAGCGGCAGCGCGCACCATAGCAGGACCGCCAATGTCGATCTGTTCGATTGCTTCGGCGAAGGAAACATCAGGGCGGGCAATTGTCTCGCTGAAGGGATAGAGATTAACGACCACCATATCGATGGGTGTGATGCCATGGACTTCCAGCGCCGCCATGTGTCCAGGATCGTCACGACGTGCCAGAATGCCAGCATGAATAGCAGGGTGGAGCGTTTTCACCCGCCCGCCGAGAATCTCAGGAAAACCGGTGACATCACTGACCAATTGTACTGGAATACCGGCAGCGGCAAGCGTTCGTGCCGTGTTGCCGGTCGAAACAATCTCGTATCCGAGTTCGACCAGACCGGCGGCAAACGCTTCAATATCATGCTTATCATAAACGCTTACAAGCGCACGCACACAGCGCCTCCGACGGTACAAACGCCGCCTGCCTTTTCGGAAATTGCACACTGTTCGCACGGCAGGCGCACTATTCGACCTTCATTGTACCACAGAGCATCAGGTACATTTTTTTGAACATAATACAGGTTACGAGAAGGGAGCGCCGGGGAAGGTTCGGAGTTCCCAGGCGTTCATGCCTGTCGGATCCCCAACGCAGCAGCAGCAGACGGCAACCGGAAGTTCGCACACCTAAGGGCGACACATCCTTTCAGCGCGCGGGTCTCCGCCCGCATGCCCGCGTCAGCAGTGGATGACCAGTTGCGCAGGATACAGGACGCCTGCAGAGCAATTCTCGATAAGCACAGGAGAACCACAGATCGCTGGCTTCACGATCCTGTCGTCGATCTGAACGATTTCAGCGTGGCTGCCAGACCCTGGCGCCTTCCAGCAGTAACCTGATTTGCTGCGGGAAACGGTCGAAATCGATAGGTTTGCCGATGAACCCATCGAACCCGGCAGCGCGGGCGCGCGCTTCGTCCTGGGGCAGAACGTTGGCAGTCACTGCCGCAATGCGAGTCGTGCGCAGTTTCGGGTGAGCGCGCAATTGACGCAACACCTGGTACCCATCTTCATAGGGCAGTTGAATATCAAGCAGGACAAGATCGACACGTGGCATCCGTCTCAATCAGTTTCAGCGCCTGCCAACCGGACGCACGCGCATTGACGTAGCGAATGCCCATCATCCGGAGCAGATCGACGGTTATCATTAGATTGTTTGCGTCGTCCTCTATGACCAGCACATAAGCGTCTTCCGGGCGGATCATCATTACTATTCCTCCTTCTACGGGGAAGTATCGTATGTTTCCTGTCAGTTCGCAGACACATCCATCGCGTTCCTAGCGTTCAACAGTTCCATGACACGATTGAGCAAATGTTCAGGAGACGTGTCGCCTTTGGCGAGCAGGGCTTTGACCCGTTGCGCAAGATACGCGCGCTCCTGAATGGTCAGGTTTTTTGCCGACAGCACAACAACCGGAATATGTCGGGTGTGCGGATTGGTTTCCAGTCGTTTCAGAATCGTGAACCCATCGATTTCCGGCATCATCAGGTCGAGGATGATCAGATCGGGTCGCCTTTGGACAATCTCTGCCCAGCCCTGTGCACCGCTGTTCGCCACATGCACCTGGTACGCGCCTGCCCGATTGAGACAGTCGGCAATAATTTCGAGCTGATTGCGATCATCATCGATGACGACGATTGAAGCGTTCTTCTGGATCAGGCGTGCTACGGTAGTGCGCAACTGCATCTCATCTATCGGTTTAATTAGGTACGCGCTGGCGCCGAGATGGAATCCGAGGCGCTGCTGTTCGACAATGGTGTAGAGCGCCACCGGGATCGCCTGTAACTCTGAATCGGCTTTCAGATCCGCCAGAATCTCCCAGCCATCGCGGTGCGGCATCAGCACGTCCAGGATGATCGCCGCCGGCTTAATCCGCCGTACCTCTGCAATGGCGTGACGGCTGTCGGTGACTGCAACCACTGAATATCCGTCGCGCGATAGATACGTGCGAACGATCTCAATGGCTGCAGGATCATCGTCAATCACGACTATCGGAATTGCGCCCGACGGTTCGTATGTCTGCGACGACTCAGGCGATGACGCAGACTGAGTCGCTGTCGTCAGCGGCAGGCTGAACGAGAAGGTCGAACCGACCCCCACGGCGCTTTCGACCTACAACCGGCCGCCGTGCAGATCGACCAGGCGACGGCAGATCGCCAGCCCCAACCCTGTGCCCTCATAGCGGCGATTGCTGGCATTGTCCAGCTGGCGAAATGCCTCGAAGATCTTTTCGAGATGCTCCGGTGCAATACCGATTCCTGTATCGCTCACATGGATCACGATCTCGCCGTTGCGCTTCTCGGCACGTACTGTGATTGTGCCAGCATCGGTGAACTTTGCCGCATTCGAGAGCAGGTTGAGCAAGACCTGCCGAACGCGTGTGCGATCAGCGTAGACCGGCGGCAGGTCTGGCGCAATCTCGCTCCGCAGTTTGATCGGCTTCTCCTTGACCAGCCCGCTTGCCGTCGCCAGAACGCTCTGAATGAGGTCGCCGATCTGGAAAGATTCGCGAAAGAGTTCCATTCGACCGGCTTCGATCTTCGACAGATCGAGAATATCGTTGATTAGTCCCAGCAGATGCTCGCCGCTCTGCCGCACCCGATTCAGATAATCGATCTGCTCTGGCGTCACAGGTCCGCGTGCGCCGGTGCTGATAATGCGGGTAAAGTTGATGATCGAATTCAATGGCGTGCGCAGTTCGTGCGACATGTTCGCCAGAAATTCGCTCTTGATCTGACTGGCATGCTCGGCTGCGGCGCGCTCGGTCGCTAGGCGCACATTTTCGCGCATGGCGACGATCTGGCGCACCATGACAATCACCGTCAAAGCCAGCGCCCCGATGATCAGGTCGCCAAGCGGTCTCGTCCAGTTTTGAATGGTCACCGCCAGCAATAACCCAAAACCGACGACGATGCCAAGATAGGGAAGCAGGTTGAGCGAGGCGGTTGTTGCGCCATCGGTTGCAGACTGACCTGCCAGTGCAGCCTGACTGGTGAGTTGCAACTGGGCGGCGACGGCAAAGATGGTGTATGCCGCGATCCACAAACTGCTGGGCCACATACCTTCCTGGTATGTTTCACTCATCAATCATGCTCGAATAACCAAGGTCGCCCGCGAGGAACGCCAGCAGCCCAAGACTGAACATATGCATGGGGAGAGCGCCGCGCCAGTTGTCGCTCCCGAGCGCAATGCGCACAACGCCAAACAAGGCGATCAGATCGCCAACCGGGTACGCAAGTAACAATGCGGTTAGCCACGGATCGTCCAGACCTGCACCGGCGCGTGGTAAAACGCTGAAGAACCAGATCAGCATGCCCCCGCCCACCAGCGTAGCGCCCGCATCGAGCCAGAAGGCAACCCGTTCCGCACGTTGACGAGGAGCGGTTGGCAGAAAGAGCAGTCCGATCAGGATCAGAGGGTAGAAAGCAAGCCAGAAGAGATCCGCCCACGAGGCAGCTGGCTCCTGGTGGAGCGCCTTCGTATAAATAAGCCAGATCGCGTTCCCCAACCCGCTGGCAAGGAACGCGGCTCCGAAGAAGAGCCAGCTGCGCCGTATTCTCGCAGGCACGTGCGCGGCGCGTGCAACGCGAAACGTGAGCATCATTGCAACGATGCTGAAAAACAAATACGTTGTCTGCGCCAGCCAGTTTCGAGTCTCTGCGTCCCCCAATTCGAGCGCCATCCAGACAGCGCAGGGGATCACAAGAATCAGCGCCATAATGGTAAGTGCGCCGCCCCAATCGCGTAACCAGGACCGAAGAGTCTGTCGAATGACGTATATGTGTGGCATAGTACGATGTCCTCCCAATCTGCCGTGCGCTCATCGCGCCTCCTGGTCATGCATCAGAGCCAGGATTTTAGCGGCGGATGTTCGCAGAAGCAGTGTTGCAAAAATGATACGACGTATAACGAACAACCGCTTACGATAATAACTGGCGAGTATAACTAGAGCGTAACCAATACCGACGGACGGATGGCAGAGAGGGCATGTTCCTCATCAGGAAGCCATTTTAGAATTGCGAGCGGTGGAAGACCGGCAAGTAGCAGGTGCGACCGTGGCGATGTTGCACTGCAACATCGCCGCTTGCCCCGGTCACGGGAACAATGAAGGTGAGCACATGGGAACGTAGCAGGCGCGAAGGTTGCAGATGCGACAGGGGAAAGCAACTCCTGACGACATCACATCGCACGAAAGACCTGTTCAGCAAACGATCTCATTTGTGCGACAGGTTCTCGAACGCGCGCTTCGCCAAACGCGCGCATCGCCGATGCCTCAAAGAGATTAAGAGCTGTCGTGACCTGTTCCGGCGTCGCCGTATCCTGGTCGTGGATGCCAGCGCGCACATATGCCTCGACCAGCAGCGCGCGGGCGGTAGGACCGAGCGCCTCCAGAACAATGCGTTCGAGTTCGGGGAACAACGAGTCGGTCAGGTTCGAGTCACGTTTTTCAACCAGACCACTCTCAAGCAGGCGATTCAGGATTTCGCATGTACGCGCCTCACCCAGTCCACTGCGTTGCGCAATATACCCGACCGTGTTTTTGCCATTCACCATTGTCAACACGCGCCACTCATCCGCTTCCAGGCTGATCTCGCCACCGGTAGACGCCGGATTGGGCACAAGGCGCAGGATCGTCGTTGAGGAAAGCGTTGGTTCCGAGGCATGCGCCAGTGCTTCCTGGCGCATAATGCCTTCCATGATGATCATATTGTTGCTCTGCGTGATCGTTGGCTTATCGAGCAACACATCTTCGTGAAAGCGGAAAGGACCAGAGGTAAGGGTAAAGAAGGTGTATGCCGCTTCGAGGGGAGGCAGCGATCCCAGACGCGCACCGATAATCTTCCCATCGCGGAAGTAGAGCCAGCCATCGATTTCCTGTGTGCCGCGCTTCCCCTGAAGATGCACAGCGCCTGATTTGTTGCTCAACTCGATCAACTGAATAATATCGGTTAGCGAAAACTCGCTCAGATCGCCCGCGAGTGCCATGGCTTTCATTCCAGGCGCACAGATAGAAGGCGTGTTGCCGCCAGGAATCCGCGCGCGCTACAGTTTGCTAATGACCAGTTTGCTGATTGCCTTCAACGTATCGAACACGCCAGCGCCACTCGTCGCCGTTGCCTCGAACCGCTGCCAGCCAAGCGTATTCAGATATTTATCGAGCGTCGCAACTGGCAGCGCACCGGGAACATCGCGCTTATTGTACTGCAACACAACTGGAAAATCCTGGAAGCGCTTGTTCTGCCGCGTGATATTGACCGCCAGTTCACGCAGGCTGCGAATATTTTCTTCAAGTTTGTGCTTTTGCGAATCGGCGACGAAGACGACTCCATCAGCGCCGCTGAGCACAGCAACGCGCGTTCGTTCGTATAGCACCTGACCTGGAACCGTGTAGAGGTGAAAACGCGTCTGAAACCCACGCACCTTTCCTAGATCGAGCGGCAAAAAGTCAAAAAACAGGGTGCGTTCAGTCTCCGTAGCAATCGACAACAACTCCCCTTTGGCTTCTTTGGGCACCTGGCTATGGATATACTGCAGGTTACTAGTTTTCCCGCTCATGCCAGGGCCATAGTACACGATCTTGCAATGGATCTCACGTGCAGCAACGTTGATCAGAGCCATAGGTCCTCTCGTCTGCATGCGGCGGCCGTGCCCGATGGCGCGAAAGCGCGGCAGTGGCCGACTAGTCGCGGAACAGGAGGTCAATTGTATCTTCCATCGAAGTGCGGAACGACGAGCCAAGCACATCGTCGCGCGCCTTTTGTTGTTCGCGCACACGCTCGAGAACCACACTCAGATCATCGGTAGCTTTTTTCGTCAGCACCTTCACCAATCCAATATGCGTTCCTTTGTTGAAGATGATGCACAGTATCCACTGGTCTTCGATTAGCGAGATGAAGATATTCTCCCGTACGCCTTGTGTAAACAACTGGCGGAAATCTTTTTCGCGCAGCAACTTAGCGACCTCGCGCGAAGAGGCAAAGGTACCGGCGATCAGTGCACCCAGGGCAGTAATATCCTGGCGTGCGGCGTCTCCCTGCGCCGTGATCACCTGCCCACTCTTATCAAGGAGCAACACATAGTTGCCGCCCGTGTCTTCAGCAAGGCGTACAAGACATTCTTCAATAACTTTGATCTCTTCGGCAGGAACAATCTGGCTCGTCAGTTGTGGATCCATGCGGCTCTCCGCTCTGTGTGCACCAGAAAAGGCGCGCTGCATATGCATCGCCTCTTTGTTTCGTTATTATAGCACACCGTTTATACCGCAAGTCGCGTGCACGCGCCATCCGAATCTTGGCGAGCGTGCCGCGCGTCTGTGGCAGTCTATTCTCCATTATACTACACAGTTTCATATCAGAAGATGATCAAAGTGGTAACGACGTGATTGCAGCTTTGCTCCACGTAGCGCACTCTATGCGTCATTCTCGGCGCTGCGCTCACGCTCTTTGGGCGGGCGTCCCGTGCGGATGTTACGCAACGATTGAATGGTAGCCGCCAGCGCACGATCTGCCCATCCATAGATCGTCGGACGGCTCTTACGCAAATCTTCAGCTATCTGAGTGACATTGGTGCGGTATTCCGGATCGAACGTCGCCAGATTGATGCGCGCCGATGCAACGATCTGTAAAATCTCTTCCTCACTCAGGTCGTGCTCACGGATGAGTTTCCTTGCTCGCTTACTACTCAGATCGAGTCGCATAGATGCGCACCCCTACTTTGACGCCCCGGCTCAGGACTCTGACGGGCATACCTGTACCGATTGGTTGCTTTACTGTGATCATAGCATGCAGAATCTCGAATGTCCAGTGCTCTTTGTAAACAGTAATTGTGCTATCGCCCAGTGCGTGCTATGCTGTACAACCGATCAGGTAGCGGCTTACGGTATGTGGGAGCCGGTTGAATATTCTTTCGAGATGTGACGACATGTAAGTATTAACAGACTGTCGTTCATTAATGAAATGCCCTGCCTGCCAACGCATCGGCGCTGACAGGCAGGGTATAGAGAAGGCTGCCCGAAGGATTCAGTTGGTCGTCGGGTTGATCAGAATGCGACGTGGCTTGACTTCCTCGGCCTTTGGGATCTCCAACCGCAAGACACCGTTGCTCAGTGTCGCTTTGATTTCATCCGCCTTGACTGAGCGTGGCAGCGCAACCTGGCGCTGGAAGGTGCCGTAGCGTCGCTCGATCCGATGATAGTTGCGCTTCGTCTCCTGCGACTCCTGCTTAATCTCGCCTTTGATTGTCAGCACGCTATTTTCTACTGTCACTTCCAGGTCTTCCGGCTTCAGCCCGGGCACTGCCGCTTCGACCAAATAGGCATCCTCAGTTTCGCTCAGGTCGATCGCCGGCATGAAGCTGCCACGCGCCAGATCGGTGCGCACGAAGCTTTCCTCAAACAACTGGTTCATTGCTTCGCGCAGGGTCATCATCTCCTGGAAGGGATCCCAGCGAGTCAGGTTGGTCATGGCTCTGCCTCCTTTGGTGTATCAGGTTTTTGTTGCCTGGTACGACCGTTGTCTTCTTGCCTCCGTTGAGCAGTATATGTCATGTGTGTTAGAATGCTATCTATGGAGCGTTAGAACGATGTTAGACCGGTATGACCAGCGTTTGCGGCAACTCGAGTCGTTGCTGCGCATCAGTCGTGCAATCACAGCACAACTCGATCTGACCAGTGTGCTCAACCTGGTGATCGAGGTGGCGGTTGATCTGCTTGCTGGCAACTCCGGTTTGATCGCGTTGCGCGATGATGATGGCGTGACGCGCATATATGCGGCGTCGGGGCTAGCGCGCGAAACCTGGCCCGCTTTCAGTGAACTGCTGGCAACGCCCATCGACGATCAACCAACGCTGGTGCGCCGTCTGCGTGAGGTTGGCGCCGACATCGGGTTGCCGTTGCGCCACGTGAGCGCATTGCCTCTTGTGTTTCGCGGCGCGACGGTCGGGGTGATCTATGTCTTTCGCGCGGCGCTGAATGTCGAGTTCACCGCAGAGGAACATCAACTCCTCACCGCCTTCGCTGATCAGGCGGCTATCGCGGTTTCGAATGCTCGCCTGTTCCAGAGTGTGCTGCGGGAAAAGCAGCACCTCGATGCGCTCATCGAGAACAGCGCCGATGGCGTGATGATCCTCGACTCGCGCTGGCGTATTACGACGTTCAACCGTGCAATGGAGCAACTGACCGGGTGGAGTCGTGAAGAGGCGATCGGACGTCCATGCGCCGAGGTGCTTGCGATCCATACGCCACAGGGCGCCAACCTCTGCCTGACCGATTGCCCGCTGCAACGTCAGCCATTCGAGCCGAACCCCGTCGCTGAAGGGTGGATCACTACCCGCGACGGTCGACGTCTCTATGTCCAGAGTCGGTACGCTGCACAGCGTAGTCCACAGGGCGCATTTTTGGGCGCAATTGCGAATGTTCGCGATGTGACCGAGCAAAAAATCGAGGCGGAAATGCAGAATACGTTCATCTCGGTCATCTCGCATGAACTGCGTACACCGGTCAGTATCATCAAAGGGTATGCTGAAACGCTAGCGCGTCAGGACGCAGCGTGGGACGCTGCGACGTTGCGGGAAGGATTGATGGTCATTATTGAAGAGGCTGATCGTCTGGCACAGCAGATCAATACGCTGCTGGAGGCGTCCCGCCTGCAAACCGATGGGTTGCGGCTGGAATTGAGCGACTGGGCAGTGCGTCCGCTGGTGGAACGTGTGGTCGAGCGATTCATGCCACAGGCGGGTGAGCGATTCACCTTCGAGATCGACATCCCCGATGATCTGCCACCGGTGCATGCCGACTACGAGCGCACTCGCACTGTGCTGGAAAATCTGGTCAGCAATGCGATCAAGTACAGTCCGAATGGCGGACTAGTGCGCATTGCAGCACGCGTGAGCGGCGATTATGCGATCATCTCGGTCAGTGATCAGGGGATTGGCATTCCATTTGAGGAGCAGAAGAAACTTTTCCGTCGCTTCTACCGCGTTGACAATCGTTTGCGACGTGAGACACAGGGGGCTGGATTGGGGCTGTTCCTGTCGCGTGTTATTGTCGAAGCGCAGGGAGGACGAATCTGGGTGGACAGTCGACCCGGACGCGGTTCTCGCTTTTCGTTCACGGTACCGCTGGCGACGCCAATGCTGGGCGACCAGACAGTGGCGCCTGAGATGCAGCCCGCTTCTTCTGAAGGCGTGTGTGAACCGCCAGCCATGTTGCCGCCTTACGCCGAACCACCGCTGCTTGAAGACCATGAACAGTGAGGAACCCACGCATATGTCAGAACTCAAAGACAAACTGATCCTCGTCGTTGACGACGAGCCGCGCATGGTTAATTTCATGCGCATGAACCTGGAACTGGAGGGATGCCGGGTTATCAGCGCATCGAATGGGCGTGAGGCGCTGGAGAAGGTGCGCGACGAGATGCCGGATGTCGTGCTGCTCGACATTATGATGCCGGTGATGGATGGTTTTGAGACCCTGCGTCGATTGCGGCAGGCGTCGTCGGTGCCGGTGCTGGTGCTGACTGCAAAGGACGATGAAGAGGACCGCATCAAGGGACTGGAACTGGGTGCCGATGATTATATTGGCAAGCCGTTCAGTCACCGTGAACTGGTGAGTCGCATTCGCGCTGTGCTGCGACGCCACTATACCCCGCCGCCAGCACCGCAAACCCTGGTGAAGGTGGATGACCGACTTCAGATCGACTTTGCCCGACGTGAAGTGCTGGTGAACGGCGAACGGGTGAATCTACGCCCGACCGAGTACCGGCTGCTATACCACCTGGTACAGAATGCCGGGTATGTGATGACCCACGAGCAACTCCTGAGCAAGGTGTGGGGGCCAGAGTACCGCGATGAGACGCACTACCTGCGGCTCTATATCACCTATCTGCGGCAGAAGATCGAGGAGGATCCGGCAAATCCGAAGTACATTCTGACCGAGCGCGGAATCGGTTATCGTTTTGTTGATTTCAAACGCGACCACAACGGGAAGAGCGAAGGGTAGGGGTCCCTGTCCAATCGATCTAACCTCTGTAAGAACCAATCTAACATTCAATGTTCAACGTTCTACCTTCAACGTCTAACCTTCAACGTTCAACGTTCCACCTTCAACCTTCAACCTCCAACTCCCAACCAGCAGCGAACCCCGGTCCGCGGCGGATCACAATCGTGCCAAAGAGACCGGTCTGTTCGACCATAACTGCGCAGCGTTTCCAAAGTTCCAGCACTGCCCAGAATGCGACGACGATCTCGATGCGTCGGGCAGTCAGCGAGATAATTTCCTCGAATGCGATCCAGGAGCGCTCCGCAAGTCGTGCGCGAATGCGGTCGATCATCTCGCCAACAGTGACGATCTTCGGCGCGGGAAGCGCAACAGGCGGCGGATCGAGCGGCAGCATCAACTGCTTGCGGCGTTGTATGGCAGCAATCAGGTCAGCGACCGTATGGTCAAGCGGCGTGGAGCGCGGCGCCGGAGGAGGGGCGAGCCGCAGATACATGCGACGACCCTCATAGCGACGCAACAGCGCAGCAAGTCGTTGGAAGCGCTGATAATCCTGCAGCTGACGCACCAATGCGTCGTCATCGTCGTCTGGTTCCGGGTCGCCGGTTGCTGGCGGTTGTGGCAGCAACGCCCGCGATTTCAACAGCAGCAAACGTGCCGCCATAACTAAAAACGCCGAGAGCGACGCCGGATCCGGCGTTTCCATCGCACGCACATGCGCAAGGTACTGTTCGGCGACGTGTGCAAGCGCCACTCTGGTAATATCCAGTTCCTCACGCTCGATCAGGCGCAGCAGCAGATCGAGCGGACCCTCGAACACCGGCAGGGTTATGGTGTAGTCGAGATGATTGGCGATCATGGCGTTCAACTCGTATCGTCAGCAGCGCGCAGTGCGTCGGCGAATGGCGTTGCGCGTCGTTCGGCGTAGTCGCTCAGGATCTGCACGACATCTGGATGACTTCCTGCTGCCCGAACGTAGATGACGCTGCGCTGCTCATGGGTGGCGTGAAGAGTGAACGGGTAAAGCAGACCGCGACCGTTGCGCGCGGCGCGCTGGTACAGATCAGGGGCATACTGTTGCAGCAGCACAATGATGATATAGTATATCAGGGGGATGGTTCGACCGTTTGGATCAACCTTCCCGCAATCGTGCAGCAGCGCTGCCTGGAGCAGATGCGGGTCGGTGTGACCGGCGCGTACCAGTGCGTGATAGACATCGAGGCTGTGACGTTGAGCGAACCGCGGCATGCGCTCAAAAAGTAGCAACTGCGGATCGCTCAACGTGCGCACAAGCAGGACACGCTCATCCAGACGAATACCGGCAATCAGGGCAGTGACGAATTGACGAACCCGGTAACGCCACCTGCGTTTCGTCATCCTAACCTTGTCGTCTGTCTCGCTCTTCGCAGCAATACTGACGGAGAACGAGGCGGATCACTGCGCCAGGCTTCCATTACGTGCACCGGTCGCAACAGATATTGACGATACGTACCGCTCCATCTATCCGAACCACACCGCTCACTGCTTACATAATCTCATCGATCTGGGCGGCCAGATCGAAGTCCTTCTGCGTTAAGCCGCCAGCATCGTGGGTAGTCAGGCTCAGCGTCACCTTACGCCAGCGAATATCGATATCAGGATGGTGTCTGGCGGCTTCAGCCAGGAAGGCGACGTTGACGACAAACGCAATTGCAGAAGGAAACGAGGGAAGTTGAAATGTCTTCCGGATCTCATTGCCCTCGCGTGTCCATCCAGTCAGATCGCCGAGGCGCTCTTCAATCTCAGCATCGCTCAATCGAGTTGCCATAAGTTACGTCTCCTTACAGATACACTAACAATGATTCCGTCTATATAGTGCTCGCGCAGATGAGACAGGTCGGCGAACAGCCCGCAACACAGCGCGTTAACGCGCATTATAGCTGATGGAAGCACAAGGATGGGCGGATGACGCACAGTTCTCAGATAGTATACCAGGAGTCGGTCACACGCACGCGGTCTAGCATCGATCAAACAGAGAAGCCCCCTTATCGCCAGACGATAAGGGGGCGGGCACAACAGTGCGTCAATCGAGATAGCCGCGCAACTTCTTACCAAGGTACGGATGGCGCAATTTTCGAAGCGCCACCGCCTCGATCTGGCGGATGCGTTCGCGCGTAATGCCGAACTCCATACCGACTTCTTCGAGCGTGCGGTACCGCCCATCTTTCAAGCCGTAGCGCAACTGAATAATCTTGCGCTCACGCTCCGGCAGCTTCTGTAATACCTCTTCGAGTTGCTCGCGCAGCATCGAAGCCGCAGCAGCCTCAGCTGGCGTCGAGATCCGGTCGTCTTCGATAAAGTCACCCATTCGCCCTTCACCTTCCTGACCGACCGGCATTTCCAGCGAGAGCGGATGCATCGATGCTTCCAGCGTGCGGCGCACCTTTGCTGAACTGATGCCCATTGCGTCGGCAATCTCTTCTGGCGTGGGTTCGCGCTGCATCGTCTGCTGAAGTTTGTGAGAGGTGCGCTTCACCTGGCTGATCGCTTCACCCATATGCACTGGCAGACGAATGGTACGGCTCTGATCGGCAATAGCGCGGGTGATCGCCTGACGGATCCACCATGTAGCATATGTGGAGAATTTGTGTCCTTTGGTATAGTCGAACTTTTCGACCGCGCGCATGAGACCGATATTGCCCTCCTGCACCAGGTCCATCATCGTTAGCCCATACGATGTGTACTTCTTGGCTATCGAAACGACCAGTCGCAGGTTGGCCTGGATCAGGTGCTGGCGCGCCTCATTGCCCTGCGCGACCTGCTGCTCGTACATCATGCGCTCCTGCCAGGAGCTGTACTCTTCGCGTTCGAGCGCACGACGTGCACGATGACCGGCTTCCATCGCCTTTGCCAGCATGACTTCCTGTTCTGCCGACAGTAGTGGAACCTGACCGATCTCTTGCAAATACATGCGGACCGGATCATCGAGCGCCACATCGGTCAGGTCAGGCATATCCGTCAGCAACTCATCGTCGCCGGTCGAACCGTTGTCGTGGATGTCGATCGGGGTTTCGACGACGCGAATGCCCTCTGCCTGAAGGGATGCATATAGTTGATCAACATCAGCAATGTGGTGCTCAGGTTGCGGCAGCGCTTCGAGGATTTCGTTGTAGGTCAGGAATCCGCGTGTGCGCCCGATTTCTAGAAGATACTCGAGAGTTTGCGCCCACGCCTGTTGTGTCTGCTCCACGATCTCGGTGGCCATGTGTCTACCTTCTTGCATGAATTTCATTTGCGGTTACGCCGGGCTATCGCCCCTGCTGATTGTGCAATAGTCCAATACTGCCGATGTACAGTTGGCAACAAGACGGGGCTAAGAGTAAATGACTCCAAGCCCCCCGATTCATTGCCTGACCAGAACGCGAACACGGCGCCCCGTTGTTTCTGCGGCTACTATACATTAGCGAGTAGTTAAAGTCAACCCCTTTATCCACGAATGTTATAAACACCCTGTCCACATTATCCACAGAACCTGTCCGCATCGCGCCTGAGCTGATAGGCGATAGCCGATAGGCGATAGCTGATAGGCGGTAGCCAATAGCTGGATGCGATGCGGATAGTATAATTGTTGTGAGTTACAATGCCAGTACTGTGGCACCCTATTTGCAAGGCGGATTCGCAATGCCATGTGAAGGTATGACCTTTCGTGAAACAGTCTGTGCTACTGCCCAACGAAACCGGAGCTGGTTGTGCATTGGGTTGGACCCAGAGCCTGAGCGGATGCCAGCGCATCTGCCAGCTGATGCCGGAGGGGTATACGCTTTTTGCGCCGCCATTATGGAGGCGACATCAGATCTCGTTTGCGCGTTCAAACCCAATATTGCCTTTTTCGAGGCGTTCGGCGCTGCAGGATGGTCGGCGCTCGAACGGCTCATCCGATTGCGATTGGGACCGCCGATCATTCTCGATGCAAAACGTGGCGATATTGGTTCCACGGCGGAAGCATATGCGCGCGCTGCTTTTGAGATGCTCGACGCCGACGCAGTGACAGTGAGTCCGTATCTGGGAAGCGATGCGCTCGAACCATTCCTGCGGCATTCCCAACGGGGATGTTTCATTCTCTGCAAAACATCGAACCCTGGCAGCCGTGATCTGCAGGATATGCGCCTGGCGGATGGACGTCCGCTGTATCTGGCGGTTGCAGAAATGGCGCGCGACCGCTGGAATATGCACGGCAATACAGGGCTAGTGGTTGGCGCGACGCATCCGGCTGCGCTCACAGAGGTCCGTCGTGCCTGCCCGGATATGCTTCTGCTTGTGCCTGGGATCGGGGCGCAGGGTGGCGACCTGGGCGCAACGGTGCGCGCCGCCGCAGCAGTCGATGAACCTTTGATGATTATCAACGTCTCGCGTGCGGTGTTGTATGCCGACCGTGGAACGAACTTTGCTACGGCGGCGCGCACGATGGCGCTTCACCTGCGCGATGCAATCAATACCGCGCTGATAGCGCGCTGAGCGCACAAGCCTTATTCTCAGTTTGTGCATTACGCAGGCAGCATCTATAATGTCAGGACATTGTTGAACCTGGGATGTAAAGCGAGGTCCCGCTATGGCGCGGGGGAACGATATTGAGCGCGTGATTGCCGACAATCGCAAGGCACGCCACGATTATATTATCGAAGAGACGTATGAAGCAGGGATTGCGCTGACCGGTAGTGAGATCAAGTCAATCCGCGCCGGGCAGGTGAACCTACGTGGCGGCTATGTGCGCATCGTCGATGGCGAAGCGTGGCTCTACGATGTGCATATTGCGCCCTACAAGCAATCCGGGACGTACTTCAACCACGAGCCGACCCGACCGCGGAAATTGCTGTTGCATCGGCGCGAGATTTCCCGCCTTGCCGGGCAGGTCGAACGGCAGGGATATACGCTCGTGCCGCTCCGGCTGTATCTGCGCAGACAGCGCGCAAAAGTCGAAATCGGGCTAGCACGCGGCAAGAAACTCTATGACAAACGCGACGATATTGCGCGCCGTGAAGCACGCCGCGACATCGAGCGCGCCCTCAAGGAACGCATGCGCCGCTGAGCGACCGGCGATCAGGACGCTGGCTCCGACTCCTGCGATACGCGACGCCCTGGCGGGTCTGTTGCCGGGTCCTGAAAGCAGTACCCGATACCGCGCACAGTGCGGATCAGCGTCGGATTGGCGGGATCAGGCTCCAGTTTTTCGCGCAGCCAGCGCACGTGAACGTCGATCGTCCGGTTCGAACCAAGAAAATCGCTGCCCCAAACACGCTCCAGCAACAGATCACGTGAGAGCGCGACGCCAGCGTTGTGCATCAGGCAGGCGAGCAGATCGAACTCCTTGTGCGAGAGTTCGATCTCGCGGTCCTTGTACCAGACACGTCGGCTGTTGCGATCCAGTTGCACCGGACCGACACACAGCACATTCGAGGATGGAGTTTGTCGCTGGCGTTCATTCCAACGCAAGATAGCTCGTACACGCGCCAGCAACTCGCCCATACTGAATGGCTTGACCACGTAATCGATCGCGCCAAGCTCTAGTCCAGCGATCCGGTGTGCCTCATCGTGCAGCGCCGTCAGCAGGACAATAGGAACCGTTGTCTCTTTCGCCACTGCGCGACAGACGGAAAAACCATCAAGCCCCGGCAGCATCACATCAAGGATGATCAGATCGGGATGCGTCCGACGCGCCATTTCCAGCCCGGCCAGCCCATCCGAAGCGGTTGCGACCTGAAACCCTGCCCGCTCAAAATTGTACGAGAGCGTTTCAAGGAGAACGCTATCGTCTTCGACCAGGAGTATTGTCGTCATATTTCAAATCTAATCGATGAGCGTTAACGTTCTGTTATGCCACGGTTAAACTCACATGGAGAAGATACGTATCGGCATAATGATCACATCTTCGCAACATACCCGACACAATGTTGCATACACATGCATCCGATCTCTTGTCTATAATCGATCCTAGAAAACAGTCTGTGGCGTTTCATTGAGAGGTTGTTATGGACCAAATACCGCCCACCATGCAGCGTGCGATCCGCGGCAACAAGAATCCGCTTGATATTGTAGAGAAGCAACTGCGTCAAACCATTTTTGGTCAGGATCGTGCTATTGAAGCGGTCATTCGGGTGCTGAACCGGGCGCGTTTCGGGTTTTCGGCGGGTAATCCGCGCCGCCCACGCGCGACGTTGCTATTCCTGGGACCGACCGGGGTCGGCAAGACAGCAATGGCGCGCCAGTTGGCGCAACTGCTGCGTCCCGATGGCGAGGCGTTTCTCAAGATCGATTGCTCGCTGTTCTCACAGGGTCATGAGGTATCGGCGCTGGTTGGAGCGCCGCCGTCCTACGTCGGGCGCGACCAGAAGCCGTTGCTGAATCCCGACATTATCGAGCAGGAGAATAGTGTCGTCCTGTTTGACGAGATTGAAAAAGGTCAACCGGAGTTGTGGAATCTGCTGCTTCAGATTATGGAGGATGGCGAGATTCTGTTGTTGAACGGTGGGCGGCGGGTGTCATTCAGCAATAGCATTGTGATTTTGACGACCAACGTTGGGGCGAAGGAGATGGTTGATTTTCTCGACCAGCGTACCATTGGCTTTCGCACGTCGCGCCAGGATGTTGAGGCGACAGGACGGCAGATCTATCAGATTGGGTTCGAGGCGTTGCAGAAGGTGTTTCAGCCTGAGTGGATCAACCGCATCGATGAGATTATTGCGTTTCGTCCGTTGTCGAGCGAGGTGCTGCGACAGGTGCTTGATCGGATGGTGCAGGAAGCGAATGAGCAATATCTGCGGCATGGCATTCACGTCACATTGACCGAAGAAGCGCGCGAATATGTGTTGCGCAAGGGGTTTGAGCCGCGCTTTGGTGCTCGCCCGCTTCGCCAGCAACTGCTGAAACTGATCGAGGCGCCACTCGCCGATCTGATCGCATCGGGCGGCATCCCGTCCGGCAGCAGAGTGCTGGTAGTCGCCACCGGTGTGGATCGGCATGGCGAGGCGCTGGAATTCTATCACGAGCCAGCCCCAGAATTGCTTGTACAGGCGCAGGAACTGCGGGCTGCGGAGGTCGGTCGCTCGCTGAACGACGGACCGCAGCAACCCAGCGTTGGGCTGTCGGCTGACCGCGGGCATACGATAGAATACTCAGCCGGACCGGTCGGCGCACGCGGACCGCGCGCTGCGCCGCGGCGCAATGAGGAGCGGCGCTAATTTTCTGCGATGAACATGCAGGGTTGCGGCTCTTTAGGCGCCACTGTTTCCAAACGGTGGCGCTTTCAACTCTCGTCGTAGACGCTCAGGAAATCTTATTTCTTCGAAGACCTTAGGCTCCGGCTATCCAAGGCGAAGCCCGCCTGCGCGGGCTGGAGCGGAATAATTACTTAAAGACTATAAGCCCTTGGCTCGGCGGCGCGAAGCTTGCCTGCGCGGACTGAAACGGATTATCTCTTCAAAGACCATATATGAAGCCACGGGTGGGCGCAGATGCTGTTGGAGAAACCCGCGCCAAGAGGTGGTAACCTGTGCCTGTTTTAAACCATAGATGGGCACAGATGTGGGCAGAAAAATCCGTGCTGATTCGCGCCTGTTTTAAACCATAGATGGGCACAGATGTGGGCAGAAAAATCCGTGCTAATCCGCGGTATCCATGCCGATCCGTGTTCTCTTTCGGCTCTCCAAATCCAAAGCCTGCCTGTGAGGGCTGGAGCGGAGGAATTGTTCAACAACCATCAGTCAGGTACCGCGCCTCGCTCAGCGCAACGTGGCTGCCAGATCAGGCAGCGCTTCCATAGGCAGAACGGTGATCCGGGCATCAAGGGCGTATTCTTGCTTCCCCGGATAGATGATCCAGAGGTGATCCAGCCCGAGATCGTGCAGAGCTACGTGCATCGAACGACTGGCGCCGGGCGCGTCGGCGTACTTGATCTCGAAGCCATACCGCCTGCCCCGCAGATGCACTAGCAGATCGAGTTCGGCGCCGCTGCGGGTGGCCCAGAAATACGCATCGCGTGTGCCCAGCAAGCCGATGATCTGCTCGATAGCGAATCCCTCCCACGAGGCGCCCAGCCTGGGATGGGACTGGACCTCTGCCAGCGTCTCCAGCCCCAACAAACCGTGCAGGATGCCGGTGTCGCGAATGTACACCTTGGGCGATTTGACCTGGCGCTTGCCGATGTTCTCGAACCACGGCGGCAGTAACCGTACCATATATGCGCCAACGAGAATGTCCAGATAACGACGCGCGGTGACTTCGGACGCTCCCAACGATCGGGCGAACTCCGCAGCGTTCCATACCTGTCCGTGATAGTGGGCGATCATGGTCCAGAAGCGCCGCAGGGTTTCGGCGGGAATGGTGATGCCCAGTTGCGGGATGTCCCGCTCCAGAAAGGTGCGAATGAATGCCTCGCGCCACGCCAGACTGCTCCGGTCATCGTCAGCCAGGAACGACCTGGGGAAGCCGCCGCGGAGCCACAGACGATCACGTTGCGCGGGACCGACCTCGGACAGGTCGAAGCCGGAGAGATCAACAAACCCGATGCGCCCGGCCAGCGATTCCGACACGCCTCGAACGAGATGGGGCGATGCAGAACCTGAGAGCAGAAAGCGAGCGGAATGGTGCGGACGGTCTACCAGCACCCGGAGCAACTCGAACAAAGGGGGCTGTCGCTGTACTTCATCGATGATGACCAGGCCGGAGAGCGCTTCGAGCACGGTCAGCGGCGCCGAGAGCCGACGCACGTCCACCGGATTCTCCAGATCGAAGTACGTGGCCGGTTGCTGCTCAGCGATCATCCTTGCCACGGTGGTCTTGCCGCATTGTCGAGGACCCAACAGGGCAACAATCGGATGGATCGCCAGCTGATGGTTGATCTGGGCGATAACGGCGGGCCTTGGAACAATCATGGCCCGATTATAATCCTTGAAAATCCAAAGGTCAAGTTTGGATTTTCAAGGTTCAAGCTGCCCATTGCGCAACTGATACACAACGTTGGCGAAATCGAAGATCATCCGGTCGTAGGTCGCCATGATCAGGGTCACGCCTTCGGTGCGGACGATGGTGCGCAGCAGGGTGAGCAGATTCCGCCCGGTTGTCGAGTCGAGTTCGCCGGTCGGTTCATCCGCCAGCAGGAGACGCGGGCGTGAGACGAGGGCGCGAGCGATTGCGACCCGTTGCTGTTGCCCGCCGGACATTTCGGCAGGTCGGTGCGTCGCCCAGCGTTCAAGCCCCACGAGCGCCAGGGCGGCATCGGCGCGCTGCCGCCGCTCACGCCTGGAACGCACCCAGGCGATGCGCAACGGCATCTCAACATTCTCCTACGCCGAGAGAAGGGGGAGGAGCGCGAATGACTGAAAAATGAACCCGATCTTCTCACGGCGCAAAAGGGTCAACTGATCCTGGTTCATCCCGTTCAACACCTGACCGTAGAGCGCAACTTCCCCGCTCGTTGGTTGGTCGAGACCGCCGATCATGTTGAGCAGGGCGGTTTTGCCCGAACCGGATCGCCCCATGAGCGCAATAAATGCGCCCTCTTCAACCGTCAGATTGACGCCGCGCAGGGCAAGCACCTGTTCATTGTTGACCGTGTATGCGCGTGTGACATTGGTGACACGCACTGCGGGTATGGTCAAAGGAGTTGTCATCATCGTCAGCGTTGCAGCAGGTTCATCCATTTCTTGATGCCGCGCGGTTTTTCCGGCGGCTCGTCCGGCTTGTCGAGCCGTTTGATCACTGGCGCTGCGCTTGCAACCGGTCGCAGCACCAGACCTTCGGGCGTTTCTTCCATGCGAATATGGTCGCCGATATTGTAGCGCTCGCGGATCTCTTTGGGGATCTGTAATCGACCGGCGGAGTCGAGCATCACCAGTTCTTCGAAGACATGGCCGCGTGTGGCATTGTCGCCGTTGACCGGATCAACGGCTTCGGCTTCGACGCGCCGGGTTTCGCTGCTAGTCTTGCCGTCGTGGATCGCTACCATGCGGTCAACGAACCGCGCAATCTGCAGGTCGTGCGAGACTATCATGACCGTCAATCCGTAGGTGCGGTTCAGGTGATGGAAGATCTCAAAGATCGTCTTGGCGGTATGCGAATTGAGTTCACCGGTCGGCTCGTCGCTTAGCAGCAACATCGGGCGGTTGGCGAGCGCAATCGCAATCGCGCCCCGTTGCTGTTCGCCGCCGGAGAGTTGCGCCAGGCGATGGTGGCGACGGTGGGACAACCCGACGGCATCGATCAGTTCGCCTGCCCATTCGCGGCGCTCACGCGCATTGACGCCCGCCATGATCATCGGCAGTTCGACATTCTGCTCGACGTTCAGGTACGGGATCAGGTTGCGCGCCTTCTGCTGCCAGACAAAGCCGACATACTGGCGACGATAGCGGTCGAGTTGCGCATCGCTGAGTTTCAGCAGGTCGTTGCCGGCGACGATGACTTTTCCGGCAGAAGGGCGATCCAGCCCGCCAAGCACATTGAGCAGGGTCGTTTTGCCGCTGCCGCTCGCACCGACGAGCGCCATCACTTCTCCCGTCTGCACGGTCAGGTCGAGTCCCTGGAGCGCGACGATTTCGATCTCGTCGAGTTTGTATATTTTGACCAGATTTTCGCAGAGGATCAGAGGTTCGCTCATAGTGGTCACGCTGCATCTCGAGCGTTCGCGCGTTCGAGATTATATCGCTTCACCCAGTTTCACCGTCTGGAACAGTTTCATCTGCCGGAGCAGCGCAATCGTGATCAGTACTGCCGCCAGCAGAATCGCGCCGAAGATGGTATAGATGATCGTGATCTGTTCCCAGGCGATCTAAACGACAAACGGCGGAGTCTGTGAATTGGCGCCGCGTTGGACCCGCAGGACAGAATGAACAACATCACGAGCAACCCGCCGATCACTGCCAGGACACTTAGACCATTGAATAGAAACGCCGGACCTTCACCTGTGGCGGCAACCAGCGCCCCGGCGACCGCCAGTCCGATGATGCGCGCACCGTTCATGACGGTCGAGTCGAGTGCAATCGCATTCATTAGGTCGTCACGTCCAACCAACTCTATGGTGAACGCCTGGCGCGCCGGGTTCTCGAACGCGGACGCAATTCCGACCATTAGGGCAGCAATGAGCACATGCCATACCTGCACCGTATCGCTGAAGATTAGCAATGCCAGGATCAGCGCCATCGCCATCGCCGTTCCCTGGGTTATCAGCAGAAGGGTGCGTTTGGGAACGCGATCCGCCAGTGCACCGGCGGGGACGGAGAGGATCAATACTGGCAGCGACTGCGCTGCCGCGATTGCACCAAGCCAGAAGGGGGCATCCGTCAGGCGCAGCACAAGCCATCCCTGCGCGGTTGCCTGCATCCAGAAGCCAATATGCGCGATCAATTGCCCGAAGAACAACAGTCGGTAGTTGCGATGGTGCAACGCACGCAGCGCATGCGGCAGGCGAAGGCGGCTGCGCGGCGGTGGAGCGGAAGAAGCGGACGACACGAGTGCGCACTCCTCATCGAGTTTGAAAAGGGAGTAGTATAATAACACGTATTCCGGAGTCGCCCTGCTCTGCATGATTGCTCTCCGCTGCGCGCATAACGATGCCGCTTGTGTCTCACCTGGAGTCAGCACTATGACCGATGTCATCTCGTTCGATGATGTATGTTCCGCCAGTGATCGACTCAACGGCGTCGCCCATGTGACGCCAGTGGCGACCTCGCGCACACTCGATGCATTGAGCGGACGCACGGTATTTCTCAAATGCGAAAACCTGCAACGCGGCGGGGCGTTCAAGTTTCGCGGCGCATACAACATGATCAGTCGCCTGCCAGAGGATGCGCGTCAGCGTGGTGTGGTCGCCTACTCATCGGGAAACCATGCGCAGGGGGTTGCGCTCGCTGCCGGGTTGCTCGGCGCGCCAGCAATCATCTGCATGCCTTCTGATGCACCGGCGGTCAAGGTAGAAGCCACGCGCGGATACGGCGCAGAGATTGTGTTCTACGACCGTATGCACGATGACCGGGCAGCGCTGGCGCAGCGCATCGCGGAAGAGCGCGGCGCGACCCTCGTGCCGCCCTACGATCACCCGCACATTATGGCAGGGCAGGGAACGGCGGCGCTTGAACTGCTCGAACAGGTGAATGACATCGATACGCTGGTCGTGCCGGTCGGCGGCGGCGGGCTGATCTCCGGGTGCGCCATTGCCGCTCATGGCGTCAACCCCGCCATCCAGGTCATTGGCGTCGAGCCGGAAGACGCCGACGACACACGCCGTTCGTTGCTGGCAGGCGAACGCATCAGCATCCCGCCACCCGCCACCATCGCCGACGGACTGCGCGTTACGACCCCCGGCGCACTGACATTCCCCATCGTGCAACGTCATGTTGCGCAGATCGTCACCGTGAGCGACAATGAAATCCGCGAGGCGATACGCTTTATGATCCTGCGCATGAAACTCGTGGTCGAACCGAGCGGCGCAGTCGGCATTGCGGCAGTGATGTCCGGACGACTCCCGGCGATGGCGCGACGAGTCGGCGTCATCGTGTGCGGCGGCAACATCGATCCGCCGTTGCTAGCATCGTTGTGGGAGGAGTAATCGTATGCACCTCATCAGTCACAAACCCGGAGCGCCGTGGTCGCTCTTCGGAGCGGAGTTGCACATTCCCGACGGATTTCTCAACCTGCCAATCTCGCTGGCATGCTGGGCAATAGCGATTGCCATCATCGCACTTGCCGCCAGACGCGCCCAGCGTGACCTCGATGAGCGGCAGGCGCCGCTCCTGGGGATCATGGCAGCGTTCATCTTTGCCGCGCAGATGATCAACTTTCCAATTACCGGCGGAACGTCCGGGCATCTGCTGGGCGGCGTCCTGGCGGCGGTCACTCTCGGTCCATGGGGCGGCATCCTGGTTATGACCGCGGTGATCGCCATTCAGGCGCTGCTCTTCCAGGACGGCGGCTTGCTGGTGATGGGCGCAAACATTCTGAATATGGGGTTGATCACCGCACTGATCGGCTACGGTCTGTACCGCAGTGTTATCAATCAAAGCCAGCCCGTTCGGCTGGCTGTCATCGGCGTGGCGGCGTGGCTCTCGGTGATGGGCGCGGCGCTGGCGACCTCCCTGCAACTCTGGTTGAGCGGCACGACCCCGCTGAACATTGTGATCCCGGCAATGATGGGCGTCCATGCGTTGATCGGCATCGGCGAGGCGTTGATCACCGTTGCTGCTGTGGCTTTCATTATGCGCACGCGCCTGGAGGTGATGGAGAAAGGGACGTGCCCTGGCGCCGGGCGTGGCTGGATCATCGGCGGCGCAATCGCTGCGCTCATCGTTGTCCTGCTGTCCCCTCTGGCATCTGCCGACCCGGACGGTCTCGAACGGGTTGCCGAGGACATGGGCTTTATCGACCTGGGGCAAAGCGCGCCATATGAGATCATTCCTGATTATACGCTACCTTTCCTGGGCGAAACGCCGCTTTCGACCATTGTGGCAGGACTGATCGGGGTGCTGGTTGTTGCAGTTGTGATTGTCCTGGTCGCGCGGGCGCTGGGGAGTCGCCGGGCGGAAGCCGGGAGTTGAGGGGTTTGCAGAGGCTGGTCTTTTCGCAGATCTTTGCGTTTCATCTCCTGTTTCAGGCATCAAGACGATACAACTCCCCCTTCTCCCCTTGTGGCTTACAGGAGCAGGTTTCCGGAAAGCGCCTGCGTTCCTTCTCTTGTTTCAGGCTTCAGAACGTCTAAACTCCCTCTTCTCCCCTTGTGGGAGAAGGGGGCAGGGGGGATGAAGGGCAAAGGCGCAGAGAACGAATCCCTGAGTGGCGCTTACCGTGGAGTTTAAGGATGCAGCGCCTGATCCAAACCCACGCAGGACTCCCTGGTGCAAATAGCGGAATGTGTGCATCGAATGGCTTTACGAACCTTATCGGAAATCTTGCGGGGTTTTGGTTCCATACAGCGTCCCACATTGATTGTTAGGAAGTGCGGTCAGAAGAGCCTTGACAGGCAATAGCCGTGTTGATACGATGATTGCCGCAGGCATGCAATGGTTTCTCGACCGCTTTCTATGTAAGTGACAGGCGTCCTATCTGGTCGGCAAACCACAAACAAGCGCCAACTAAAGAACATTTCCCTCCCGGCGATACGGCGTCCAACGGACGGTCGTAGTGGTTTGGCTTTTATGCGAATTGACTTTATCGTATGCCCTGAACATATCGACGAGAAACTCAGGGTAAAACATCATGTCATCTGCCACGAGTCATGTCAAGTTTTACTGAGTGGGCCTCGGACTCGTTTTGCGGGAAAGGGTCACACCGATGGACGCACATAGACTTAGCAGCATTTCACAGGCAGACGCCGACGAAAAGATTGGCGCGTTTTGGGATACCTTTCATTGATTTTGACAATCCTGCCACCCCTGAGTTGCAGCAAAGGCTCGCTGAACAAGGGCAACAGGCTGCAGCATAGCCATAACCGTGTTCGAGCAACATCTGGAAGGTTCACTCGATGCTAATATTGCTTCTGTTTGCCGGAAGGAGGGGTGTGTCCTGATCACCCTGGACACGGGTTTCGCTGATATTCGTGCATATCTGCCACCACAGTGACACATTCTGGTAGAACGTTTGCATTACCACCTTTTATCACTAGCAGACGTGGATAGATAGATTATGTCAATAGAAGGTATCATTGGAGTTATTTTAGGGATATCTGGAATAGTCACAGGCTATATTTTCTACCGCAAAGGCTTAAGAGTACGGGAGCCCACTATTTCAATTAAGACCAATAACTTGATCCAAGATCACGTTTCTCAAATAGATGGACCGGAAATACTATACAAAGGGCAATTGGTCAGAAATCTTTCTGTTTCTAAGATTATATCCTGGAATAACGGATCAGAGACCATAGATAAAGAGGATATTGTACAAGCGAATCCGCTGCGTATCGTCGGGAAGGACGGGGTTAGTATCCTGGACGCCAAAATAATAGCAGAGAATAATAAGGCTAGCCTATTTACGTGCTATCTTGATGATGAAGGTAAATTACGAATAACTTTCGACTATCTCGACAAAGATCACGGCGCTGTTATCCAATTGACACACACTGGTCTTTGCTCAAAAGATTTGGTCGTCGAAGGTCAGATAAAGGGCGTTAAGGCCATAAAATGGGCAGAATTAGATTTCGTAGATGTTGTTGCAATGTATAGATCAAACCGCATTATGCCGTCTGTCCGCAAGGTGTTATCTTTCCTTTTTTGGTTCTTTGGTGGCTCATTATTTTCCTGTTTCGGAATAACATTTCTCTCGTCTATCTATGCGAATGGATGGAGAATACCAGAAAACGTAAGAGATTCATATGGCAATTCACCACCACCAGATCTTTTCTTTTATGGTATCACCGTAATTCTCATCATATCAGGTATTATGATCTTAAGTTTTGCTATAAGTATTACCCAAAAACGTATCCCTAAAGGGTTAGATTCGTTCGAATACGACTAAATTATAACATTTCTTGTATTGAACACAAAATAAGCAGGATAACGCAGACGAGATAATCTATAATTGTAAAACTGACTGCTAATACCCTGTTAATATCCTGTTAGGTATCTACGGGCTGTTAGTGATTTTTTATCTCCTTATACTGGCTCATGTTATTTTACCGATATCGTGTGAAGTGGTCAGGTTGAAGATTTGCAAACAAATCTTATCACGCTGGAAAAGTGATAGCGTGCGATAGAAGCCGCCCAACCTGTACTTCCGCTCCGATAGACTCGCCAGGTTGCCCGCCTGCCTGTCGCCAGGTTTTGCACACAGGCAGGGTTTCCGCTTCTCCTTATGAAACACATTCACCTGTCAGACCGCTACCAGAACGGTACCAGTCGCATCCACCGCCTCGAGCCGCGGGTCAAAGTGATCGTGACCCTGCTGTTCATCATCTCGAATGTCATCCTGCCGGACGGCGCATGGATTGGGTTTGCGCTGTCGTTTGGTCTGGTGACGCTGGTTTGCGCGCTGGCGAATATTGGCGTCTTCTTTGCGCTTAAGCGCTCGTTTGTGGCGCTCCCCTTCGCACTGGTCGCCGTCACGGTCGTGTTCACGACACCGGGGCAACCGCTTGCCGGGTGGCAGATCGGCAGCAGCGCGCTGATAGCGACCGATACGGGGGTGGTGCGCTTCTTCAGCATTCTGGCGCGGAGCTGGTTGTCGGTGCAGATGGCAATTGTTCTGACCGCCGTCACCCCTATTCCCGATCTGCTGCATGCGCTGCGCCACCTGCGCGTCCCTCCGTTGCTGGTTGCGGTGATCGGTCTTATGGTGCGCTACCTGACCATCCTGAGCGATGAGGCGCTGCGGTTGATGCGTGCTCGCGATGCGCGCAGCGTGGGAAGCGGCGGCTCGCTTCTCTGGCGCGCGCAGGTGACCGGAAACATGGTCGGGCAACTGTTCCTGCGCAGTTATGATCGCAGCGAGCGGGTGTATCAGGCGATGCTGGCGCGTGGCTTCGATGGACGCTTTCTGACCGCTAATCCTCATCAGATGCGCGCACACGACTGGTGGGCGCTGGCGGGGACGGTCGTGGCGCTAGCGCTCATCCACGTAGCGGGAATGGCGCTGTGACCCGACATACCCGGCACGGCGTGCAACGACGACGCTGCGTTACGATGCAGTCTCGCTCTGGCAAGCGTTCCTGCTCCGCAGCACCCCATCCGACGGATAACGGAATACGCTACAATAGTGTTGAACAATAATGTTCAGGATACGTCCATGCTGCTCCGTGATCTCGACATTGCACTCGCGCCGTCGCCAGGCGCTGAACCGCCAGCGCTCCTGATCGAAGACCTGCACTTTGCCTATCCCGATGGGCGTGTCGCACTCCGTGGCGCGACGCTCTCTGTTGCACGCGGCGAGAAAGTGGCGCTGGTCGGACCCAACGGCGCGGGCAAAAGTACGCTGTTGCTGCACCTCAACGGTATTCTGCGCGGGAAGGGACATATTGCGATCGGTGGGGTTCCGGTGAATGAGCGCAACCTGCCGCAGGTGCGCGCGCGGGTCGGTCTCGTGTTTCAAAATCCCGATGATCAACTGTTCTCACCAACGGTCTTTGAGGATGTCGCGTTCGGTCCACTCCATATGGGGCTATCGGCAGACGACGTGCGCGCGCGGGTCGAACGGGCGCTTGCGCTGGTCGGGATGCAGGCGTACCGCGACCGGCAGCCGTACCGTTTGAGTATGGGCGAAAAGAAGCGTATTGCGATTGCCACGGTACTGGCGATGGACCCGGATATTCTGGCGTTCGATGAACCGTCAGCCGGTCTCGATCCACGGGCGCGGCGCGGGTTGATCGACCTGCTGCGCAATCTGCCGCTGACGATGCTGGTTTCGACCCACGATATGCTGATGGTGCGCGAACTGTTCGACCGGATGATTATCATGGACGAGGGGCGTATCGTCGCAGATGGCAACACTGCTATGCTGCTCGCCGATCAGGCGCTGCTTGAAGCGCACGGTCTGGAAGCGCCCTGATGTCTCCACAAAGCGAGGAGTGTGTGACTGACCGATTGATCTACCTTGATCACGCGGCAACGACGCCGGTCGATCCCGTGGTGCTCGAGGCGATGATCCCCTATTTCACCACGCATTTCGGCAATCCATCGAGCATCTATCGCATTGGACGCGCTGCACTGCATGCACTCGACGAAGCACGTGATCAGATCGCTTCGATCCTGGGAGCATCGCCGCGTGAGATTATTTTTACCGGCAGCGGTTCGGAGAGCGATAACCTTGCGATCCGTGGCGTCGCACTGGCGCAACGCCAGGCGGGACGGGGATCGCACATCATTACCAGCGCCATTGAGCATCACGCGGTGCTGCATACTGTCGAACATTTGCAGGCGTTTGGCTTCGAAGCGACCTTCCTGCCTGTCGATCACAACGGTCTGGTGCAACCGGAAGACCTGCGCGCCGCGTTGCGTCCGGACACAGTGCTGGTATCGATCATGTACGCCAACAACGAAATTGGCACGATTCAGCCGATTGCGGAACTGGGGGCCATCTGTCGCGAACGCGGCATCCCTTTCCATACTGATGCCGTCCAGGCGCCCGGTGCGTTACCGCTCGACGTGCGTGCGCTCAACGTTGATCTTATGACCATTGCTGCGCACAAGTTCTACGGTCCCAAAGGCGTGGGGGCGCTCTACGTTCGCCGGGGCACACCGCTCCTGCCGCAGATCACCGGCGGCGGGCAGGAACGACGACGACGCGCTGGCACCGAGAATGTGCCCGGCATCGTCGGTATGGCGACGGCGCTGCGCCTGGCGGAAGAACGCCGCGCGCGCGACAGTGCCCACTGTGCGCGTCTGCGTGACCGGCTGGTGGCGGGCATTCTGGAACGTGTGCCAGGATCGCGTCTCAATGGTCATCCGACCCAACGACTGCCCAATAATGCCAGCCTTTCGTTCGAGGGTGTCGAGGGTGAAAGCATCCTTCTGTTGCTTGATCAGCACGGGATTGCTGCTTCGAGTGGCTCTGCCTGCACCAGTGGATCACTAGAGCCATCACACGTGTTGATCGCCCTAGCCCGCGCTTCCGGGATGGAACATGCGCCAGAAATTGCGGCTGCGCTCCCCGGCGCAGTGCGTTTCACTTTTGGGCGTGAGAACACCGATGCCGATGTCGATGTGGTTCTGGAGATTTTGCCAGGTATTGTTGCACAACTGCGGGAAATGACAGTGACATCGCAGAGAGGCGTATGATCGACGAGCAACCTCAGCCGGTCACAATAGTTCCATCTTTCCCTCCCTCCTGGATCGACGCTGATGATTTGGCATGGCTAGCACGCTGCGAACGTCGGATCTGGCTTGATCGACGTTCTGTTCATCCGCCTCCGGTAACACCCACTGCTGATGCACGTGCGCGGATGGCACTTCGCGCTGCGCACAAACGACACATCCTCGCCGGGATTCCGGATCTTGAAGACCTGTCCGCACTTGAGTGGTCTGAGCGTGTCATCAGACCCGCCGGTTGATGCAACGCGGTGCGGCAGCGATTGCTAGCGCCGCGCTCGAAGCGCCTTTCGCCAATCACACGCTATGCGGTGCTCCCGACCTGCTGATCCGCACCGCTACCACGTCCGGTGCAGGTTCTACCGCCCGGTAGCAATTGTATTGCACAGCCGCCCAACACGTTGGGATCGACTGCTGCTCGATGCGTGGCGGTGGTTGGTGGGGCAGACTCAGGGGAAAGCGATCGATCTGCCCGGCGAACTCTGGCTCGGTGCCAGCGGGAACGGACCAGCACTCGTTAAACGCCAATCCGCGTCGCTTGCTCTGTTCACTGCTCAGGTCTGGCGCGCTGCCATCATTGCAACCGGAGAAGCCCCGCCTGTCTGGTTCGACAACGACCATTGCCCTTTCTGCACCTGGCGAACGGCGTGCGATGCGGCTGCGCACGAAACGCGCGACATTGCACTCCTTCCCGGATTGAGCCGCCGGCAGGGGATTGCGCTGCGTCAGCGCGGCATCCATCGGATAGAACAGGTTGTGACGCTCGAACCTGGCGTTCTTGCAACGCTGCCGGATCGTCTGCCCTATGGTAGCGAGCGCCTGCGATTGCAGGCGCAGGCGCTGCTCAGCGACCAACCACAACCAACCGGCACTGGCGCTCCGCAACTTCCCCACGTCGGTTTCTTTCTCGACATCGAAAGCGACCCGCTGACTCGTGAACCGTGGGCATTCGGTCTGGCAGGCGCGCCGGGCGACCGCATGATCATCGTCGTCGATCCGACCTCGAATGGGCGCTTCACCACACTGAACGGCGTGCCGCTCATCCTGGCGCCGGATGTTCGGGAGGGCTGGCGGCGCGTCCTCGCCGCCGTACAGGAAAGAGGCGGCAGGCTGGCGCACTGGGGCGAAGCAGAGCGCCTGATGCTCGAACAGAGCGCCGAACCGTCAGTATATCGGAAACTTGCGCCGCTCCTGGTCGATGCCCGGCGTGAACTTGGCACGCGAGTCGTGCTTCCCACACCTCGCCTGAGCGACCAGCGCGGCGGCGGGTTGAAAGCTATTGCGCGCTGGCTTGGATGCACCTGGTCCCCTGGCGCAGACCATTGGACACTAGCCTGGGAAGCCTATCAACGCTGGGTCCAGCAACCTTCTCCGCTTGCCGCCATCGAAATGCTTGCACCAGCAATCGTCTACTTGGTCGCCGATGTCGAGGCGCTGGCGGCAGTCTGGCGCTGGCTCGAAGCCTTTGTTGGCTCAATCAGCGCAAACGACGGGCTTCCAGACTGGCGTGCATATCGAGATACCGCAGCCACCCTCGAATGCTAAGCGGTCCCAGCTGATTATGCCGGACGAGTGCTGTCTCAGCGCGGGGATCGGCGGCGCACTGTCGCGCGATCTGCACTGTTTCGTCGCGTGTATTGAGAAACACATCGATCAGTTCCGCCAGGTTCAGATCCACTGGCGGTTGATACCCATCCATCTCGTCGTTGATGAACGGCTCACCGAGCGCAACCCGCATACGACGCTGCCCCCATCGTTCCAGCCCGATAATGTGCCGGAGCTGGCGCCGGTTGGCAGGCGTATCGGCGATCGCTGCCATACGCGCCTTAAGTTTCGCGCCGGATGCAGCAAGTGCATCCGCCCAAGCAGAAATTGATTGCCGCGCTGCCGGGCGCTCAAGAATCAATCGCACCACAACATCGCGGAACCTATCACTGATGGTCATTGTCAATCTTCCTGTACTGAACCGGTGAGAAACAGAATGCCTGCCCACAGCGCGCGGGCGTGGCGGTAGAACCAGAGTGCAAAAACAGTTGAGACCAGGGTCAGCGCCAGGATCAGCGGCAACACCGGTAGATTGGTGAAGAAAGCCAGTGCGGCGCCGCTCACTGCCACGGAAGAGGTGGCAACCGTGTTGATCGCCATCCCACCGCTGAACTCCCCTATGCCGCGCTCAAACACAATGCCGCATACCGGGCAACGCACATTCATCGTGAATCGTGAACGAAACATCCGCCCACGCTCGCATGCAGGGCAAACCAGCAGGAGACTCAGAAACAGAACGCGCACTATTCGTCTCATCAAGGAACCGCGTCTCAGCTCCGTAAATGAATCTACTACAAAGGTCAGTCCATCACAGAGGCGCAGCAGGCACAGCGAGCTGAAAACCTCTGCGATCTCGGCGTCTCAGTAGTGCGCTTTTACAAATGAAAAAAAGAACCGGACTGAACCCTATGTCCAGTTCTTATCTCCAGTAATGGTGGGCGATACTGGACTCGAACCAGTGACCTCCACGATGTCAACGTGGCGCTCTAACCAGCTGAGCTAACCGCCCCTCCGCTAGATACATGGTAGCACTCTGTGCACGGGATGTCAAGCAAAGCGGAGGCATTAGAATGAATCAATTGACATTGACGCTATTTTTTTCCCCATGCTATACTATTAGATAAATTTGCTCATCCAGAGGAGTGGAGGGACCGGCCCGATGAAGCTCCGCCAACCCGTAGCCACTGGATCGGGCAGCCGATGTGAAACGTGCTGCTTCTCGATATTAGCAGGCTATAGGGTGGCAATTCCGGCAGCGCAGGCTGGAAGATGAGTGGTGATGAGGCTTCCGGAACCTCACGCAGGTGCGTGGGGTTTTTTGCTGTACAAGCCAGAAAGCGCAATCGTCGCATCCGCCAGCCCGATTATCACACGCAGACAGTTTGGATATGAAGTATCACGAGGTGTTTCCTTGAAGAAACCAACCTACCTCGAAGCCCTTCGCGAGCGTGTCCTGATCTACGATGGCGCCATGGGCACCAGTATCGATAGATTCCATCTCACGGCTGCGGACTATGGCGGCGAAAACACCTTTGGCGCCCGCGATTATCTGGTGATAACTCGTCCGGATGTCATCGAACAGATCCATGTCTCGTTTCTGGAGGCAGGTGCGGATGTGCTCGAAACATGTACATTCCAGTCGACACGCATCCGGCTGAAGGAATGGGGGCTTGCCGATCAGACGCACGCAATTAATGTTGCTGCTGCGCGCCTGGCGCGGCGTATGGCTGATGCGTTTGAGGCGCGTGACGGTCGCCCACGTTACGTCGCCGGCTCGATGGGACCGACTGGCAAGTTGCCCTCTTCTGATGATCCGTCGCTCTCTGATATAACGTTCGATCAACTCTCCGATGTCTTCTATGAACAGGCAGTGGCGCTGATTGAAGGTGGGGTCGATGTGCTGCTTGTTGAGACAAGCGTTGACATTCTCGAAGTGAAAGCAGCACTCGATGGCATTCGTCGCGCAAAAGCGGATCTTAACCGTCCTGATATTGCCGTGCAGGCGCAGGTGTTCCTCGATCTCTCTGGCAAGATGCTGCTCGGCACTGAGGTGCCAGCGATTGTTGCTACTCTGGAAGCGATGCCAGTTGATGTCATCGGTCTGAACTGTTCAACCGGTCCTGAGCATATGCGCGAGGCGATCCGGTATATGACCCGCCACTCGCGCAAGCCGATCTCCTGCATTCCCAATGCCGGTCTGCCGATCGAGGTGGATGGCGAAACGGTCTATCCAATGGAGCCGGAGCCGTTCGCCCGCATTCTGGGGGAGTATGTCCACGAGTATGGAGTGGCGGTCGTTGGGGGATGCTGCGGCACCCGCCCGGCGCACATTCGCTGTCTGCGCCAGGTGGTCGGTGTGGCAACGCCGCCGAAAGTGCGTGACATCGAGTACATCCCCAGTGTTTCGTCGGGGGTACGCGCGGCTGCGTTGCGCCAGGAAGGGACATTGACCATCATTGGCGAACGGGTTAACACCCTTGGTTCGCGCAAAGTCAAGCGTCTGCTGCTGAACGATGACTACGACGGCGTGCTCGAAGTCGCACGCGAACAGGTCGATTCGGGAGCGCATATTCTCGATGTGTGCGTGGCATTGACCGAACGAACCGACGAGCGCGAGATGATGGTCAAACTGCTGAAGAAGTTGACCATGAATATCGAACTGCCGCTGGCGATCGATACGACTGAAGCCGATGTACTCGATGCGGCGCTGGCGATTTACCCCGGTCGCGCTATTGTCAACTCGGTGTCGCTCGAAGGTGGTCGCGGCGGTAAAATTGACCGCATGATGCCGCTGGTGGCGCGCTACGGTGCAGCAACCATCGCTATGACTATCGACGAAGAAGGCATGGCGCACACTGCCGAACGCAAGCTGGCAATCGCACAGCGTATCGCACGGATCGCGCAGGACGAGTATGGCGTGCCGCCCGAATCGCTGATCTTCGATGTGTTGTCCTTCCCTATCACAACTGGTCAACCGGAGTTGCGCCGTGCGGCGATCGAAACCATCGAGGGCATTCGCCTGGTGAAGCAGCATATTCCGGGATGTTTCACTACCCTCGGTGTGAGCAACCTGAGTTTCGGCGTCGCACCGCATGCGCGCGCGGCACTCAACTCGGTATTTCTGAAGCACGCAGTCGATGCCGGTCTTGACACGGCAATCATCAATCCGGCGCACGTGATGCCGTATGCCGAGATTCCGCCAGAGCAGATCAGGGTCTGCGAGGATCTGATCTTCGACCGCGACGATCAGGCGCTGGCGCGGTTCATTCAGTTCTTCGAGGAGCACGGATCAGCGGCAAAAGCCGAACGCGCCGATCCAACGGAGGGGATGACAGCAGCGCAGCGCGTCCACTGGAAGATTGTGCACCGCAAGAAAGAGGGCATTGAGCAGGATATCGATATAGTCATCGCCGAACGCATCCGCGAGGCAGAGATGCGTGCAGGCATTCACGATAGCGCTCTCAATCCTGCGCATCCCTCGCGAGAGGTGATCTTTGCCTCGCCCTTCCGCAACAGTGCTGCGGTTGATGTGCTCAACACTGTTCTGCTCCCCGCAATGAAGGAAGTCGGCGACCTGTTCGGTGCGGGTCAGTTGATCCTTCCCTTCGTGTTACAGAGCGCCGAGGTGATGAAGAAAGCGGTTGCGCACCTAGAGCAGTATCTGGAAAAACTCGAAGGGGTTACCAAAGGCAAGATTGTCTTGGCGACGGTGTACGGCGATGTCCACGACATCGGCAAAAATCTGGTTCATACGATCCTTGCCAACAATGGGTATACGGTGTACGACCTTGGGAAGCAGGTGCCGATCAACACCATTATCGAGAAGGCAGTCGAAGTCAACGCTGACGCGATTGGTCTGTCGGCGCTTCTGGTGAGTACCTCGAAGCAGATGCCACTCTGCGTGCAGGAGTTGCACCGTCGTGGTCTCAAATTTCCGGTGCTGGTCGGGGGTGCGGCGATCAACAAGCAGTACGGTCAGCGTATTCTGTTCGTTGATGAACACACTCCTTACGAACCGGGCGTCTTCTACTGTAAAGACGCATTCGAGGGTCTGGAAACGGTCGATGCTCTGACAGATCCGTCCACTCGCCAGGCATTTGTCGAGCGCACGAAAGCGGAAGCAGCTGAGGCGCTCGGCAAGCAGCAGCGTGGTCGTGTCGCGCTGGAGGAACTGGGGCGCGCAACATTGAGCGATACGGCGAAGGTGCGCTCGGCGGTGCGAACCGATGTGCCGGTTCCGACGCCGCCGTTCTGGGGTGCGCGCGTGTTGACGCGCATCAAACTGGCGGATGTGGTCGAATGCATGGATCGCAATGCGCTCTACCGACTGCAGTGGGGGGCAAAAAATGCGAAAGGCGAAAAATGGGAACGCCTGAGGGCGGAGTTTGATGCAAAAGTACGCGAGCTGATCCGCGAAGCCGAACGCGATGGCTGGCTTGAGCCGAAAGTGGTCTATGGCTACTACCCGTGTCAGAGCGACGGGCACGAGGTTATTGTCTATGATCCGCCATCAGTGCTCAATGGCGTCCAGCCGCGCGAACTCACGCGCTTCGTCTTCCCACGGCAACCGGAGCGTGAACGTCTCTGCCTGGCTGACTATTTCCGTTCACGTGAGAGCGGCGAGTACGACGTGGTCGGGTTGCAGATCGTAACCATGGGGAGCAAGGTCGATGACCTGACTGAGGCGCTGCAGCAATCCGGCGATTATTCGCGTGCGTACTTCATTCACGGGCTGGGTGTGTCGCTGGCAGAGGCGCTCGCCGAGTACACGAACTGTCTCATCCGTCAGCAACTGGGGCTGAAAGGAACACAGGGCAAACGGTACTCCTGGGGGTATCCTGCATGCCCTGACCTGGAAGAGCACGAAAAGTTGTTTAGGGTGCTTCCGGCGGATGAGATCGGCGTGACGCTCACCGAAGCCTGGCAATTGGTGCCGGAGCAGAGCACAGCGGCGATTGTGGTCCACCATCCTGAAGCGAAATACTTCTCGATCGGCTCTGCCCGCGAACGCGCCGAAGAGGATGTCGCCGAAACGCTGGCGTAACGAGTGTCTGATGATTATGCGGATCTTCGCGCTCATCGTGGCGCTGACAACCCTGGCAGCATGCAGTGCACCGGCGACGGTCGTTGAACCCCGCGCTCGGCTCGCCGTCGCCGAGGCTATGGCGGGCAGTAACACCGACGGCTTCGCTCGCGTAACGGCGCCGCGTCCCTTTACCTTCCCCCGCGATCACGGACCTCACCCAGAGTACGCTATCGAATGGTGGTACTACACTGGCAACCTTCAGTCGGTCGAGGGGCAACGCTTTGGTTTTCAGTTCACCATCTTTCGCACTGGACTGATGCCCGGTGAACCGGAGCGATTGTCGGCATGGGCTTCCAGCAGCATCTATATGGCGCATTTCGCCCTCAGCGACATCAGCGGCGGCAGGTTCTACGCCTTTGAACGGTTCAGTCGCGGCGCAGCCGGGCTCGCAGGGGCGCAAAGTGAACCGTTTCGCGTCTGGCTCGAAGACTGGAGCGCCGAAGGTCTCGGTGCGGATGGGACGCCGATGCGCCTGCGCGCCGCGGAAGATAATGTAGCGCTCGATCTGACCCTGACAGCTGGTAAACCTCCTGTGCTGCAGGGCGATCGCGGGTTGAGCCAGAAGAGCGCCGAGACTGGCAACGCATCGTACTACTATTCCTTCACCCGCATGCCGATCAGTGGAACGGTGCGCATCGGCGAAACGCTGTATCAGGTTAGCGGATTGGGGTGGATGGATCGCGAGTGGAGCACCAGCGCGCTTGGCAAGGATCAGGTTGGCTGGGACTGGTTCGCATTGCATCTGGACGATGGACGCGACCTAATGTTCTACCGCCTGCGTCTGCGCAATGGAGGCATCGATCCGTACAGCAAAGGAGTGCTGGTTGATGTCGCCGGGAACGCGCGGCGTCTGAGTCGCGATGAGGTGCTGGCGGAACCCCTCGATTACTGGACAAGCCCGCGCAGCGGCGCAACCTACCCGGCGCGCTGGCGGCTGCGCGTGCCTGATGAGGCGATTGACCTGACGCTGACGCCACTGCTGGCGGATCAGGAACTGCCAGTCACCGTCGTCTACTGGGAAGGTGCGGTTGCAATCAGCGGCAACGCTACGGGTAGTGGGTATATCGAAATGACCGGGTATACGCCAGAAGACAGGTAAAGCGACGAGCGATCCCGAACTGAACGAGAGCACACCATATCTGTCAGCGCCACAACGCCTGTTTGCTCCCAGAGAGCGCACATCAGAGGACGGAACATCTGTTCTGGGCTGATGGCGTACCGGGATGCATTGTTGTATGTTTGAGTCTCCTGTGTCACCGCAGAAGCGCAGCGGGCGCAGAGAGCGATTGGTGGAAAACGCTGCGCACTCTGCGTCGCTGCAGTGCGTTTTTGCAGTGGGGTCATGTGTATGCTGTACCGTGATTGAAGCGAACAGGAGTCTGCGTGGAGCACCGTCTGATCTGCAAAGTCTACTATGAAGACACTGACGCCCTGGGCGTCGTTTATCACGCCAACTACCTGAAATACATGGAACGAGCGCGCAGCGAGTATGTCGAACTGTTCGGCAAGCCAATCTGGGAGTGGAATCGGCTGGGATACTACATTGTCGTTTATGCGATGAACATTCGTTTCAAGCGTGCTGCGCAACTCGGCGACACGCTCGAAGTTGTTTCCACATTCAGCCTGCAATCACCGTACCGTGGGCTGTTCAAGCAGCGCGTCGAGCGCGATGGACAGGTGTACGTGGAAGCCGACGTGGAACTGACCTGTCTCGATCCACAACGCAACCTGCGTGAGTTTCCGCCGGAGTTTCGTTCCGGGCGCGCGTAACTACTGCCACGTTAGGTTGAATTTTACACTATTTTACCGTATGGGTCGATACCGGCTCTGCACGTCTGTCGAGTTTGGTTGAAGTGCAGTTAGGAATTTTGAACTCAAAACATAATCAGATACTGCGAGCTCCGGAGGGGAAGTCGCGGCTGCTCTGTTATCGTATTGGGGCAAGATAGTCGATCCGAGCAACGTTGTCCGCGCTGCTCGTTGGATGAAGGCCAAAGGGGTTGATCCACATCATTTCTGGCGCGCAGGGGTAGCGCGTATATTCGTGGCCAGTCAGTTGCCTCTACTTGAGGAAACAGGTGAGCAGCCAGCAATGGAAGACTTGATTTCGCAGTGGGAGAAGGAAGGGAAGTTCTGAGTTTAGTAAGAGACCCCCGTATTCGCCTATATTGGAGCGGACAGTTTCTTTCTGCTGTAGGCTCCAGCGTTTGGGGGATTGCTTTACCTTTGCTCGCTTTGAGGGAAACAGGCTCTTCCTTAAGCGTTGCATTCGCCCTTTTGGTCTCCATCATACCTGAAGCGCTCACGGGCCCTTGGGTAGGAGCGCTCGCCGACAAATACAGCAAGCTCACGGCGGTCGTTTTCTTGGATGTAGGCCGCGCTCTTCTGTACTTCATTGCAGCTTTCACTGATAGTTTGGCTCGCGGATGGCTAAGCGTATCTTTGCTGCTTGTTGTGGCTTTCTTGGAAGCCCTGCTTAGGATGTGGTATATCGGCGCTAAAGCCGGGCTCCTCAAAGCTTTTGAGAGTGAGGGTTACGATCTGCAAAAGCTTTACGCCCTCGATCGAGGGCTACAATTAACTGCGCGCATCGTAGGCTGGATCGCGGGTGGCCTCGTGGTCTCGGGCTTGGGCACAGTGGCGGCCCTGCTCCTAAACGGCTTGTCTTTCGCCTTGGCAGCTGCAATGAGTGCGTTAGCTCGGCTGCCCTTAGGGACTTCGAGCCAGCAGCAGGAGGCTACCCAATGGCAGCTTGCGGTGGAAGGTTTCCGCTACCTAAAGCGTACGCCAGAGGCTCTTCGCCCAATCGCTATGATGGCAACACTCAACTTACTGATCCCCGCTTACGCCTTTGGTTTACCCATTCTGGCCCAGGAGTTTTGGGGAGGCGCCAGGGATTTGGGACTTGCTTTCGCAGCATTTGCCGGAGGCGGAGTGATTGCAAGTATCGTGTTAGGGAAAGGGAAGAGCCGACGGTTCCAGGATTCTCTCATCTGGGGAGCCATCGCAATTGCCGGGGGTCTGACCGTTGCTGTCGCCAACGTACCGTCAGCCATCGGGATATTCCTTGTGGCCACTGTTGGGCTAATTTCCGACACGGTGGCCATCCTCGTCAACGCCAGAGTGCTAGAAGTCACGGATGGGGCCTACGTTGGGCGTGTATCCGTATTGTCGTCCGTAGCTAATCGAGTTACCTCTAGTCTCGTTATCCTCTCGCTGGGCATCACAATCCCACCCGCTGAGATACGCCATGCCATGAGTGGCTTGGGTATGAGTATAGGGGTCTTGAGCCTCATTGCGATGACAAGAGCTACCTTGATTGCTCGTTCATGTTCGTACAGATGAGCGCAATGAGCGTTGCATGCACCTTCAGTGCAAACCCGGCATTCGTGCGTGCATAGAACCGCTCAATACCCATCTTCTCCAGTTGACTGTTGACCGTCTCAATCGTATGACGATACGCGCGCACTTCGATGGCGTCCATACACCAGACGTGCGGACGCATCTTCGCCCGGCGCACCGGGGTCAGTCGCACTCCCGTTTCCGCCAGGATGTTCGCCGCATCAGCGGCGCTGTTGCGGCGAATAATTATTCGCCGTTACGGACTACGGACGCCCGACAGCCGCGTCCCAGCAGGCAGACCATACGCCAATGCGTGCACGGGCGTATGGTCGTGCACCCCTGCGGGCAGCATCTGAACGCGCACGGGCACGCCATCTGGTCGGCAGACCAGATGCAAACGCTACCCAAAGAACTTCTCCCATTTCGCCGCACAATACCCGCAGCATTCGCGTCTGCGCGCCTTCCGGCGGGGTTGGGCGCGTACCCGGCGGCACACCGGCAGGGGAAGGCTAGCGATGATGACGTATGGGCGCAGCACCGCTGCGCCCTGACCTGAACACCTCCCCCAACACCTCCGGAATCCAGGCCATCCAATCGGTGAGCTGATGCAAGCGACGATTGAAGCGCGCGACGCCGATTCGCTCGGACCGACAGCGACGCCCGTGCACGACAAGAAGTGAGGGAAGAGAAAAGAGAAGCGAGACGGACGTGCGTGACGAGCGACTCTCACTCCTCTTTCCTCTTCGCTCACTTCTCTTCTCCAGCGGCGACGACCGCAATCGTCAGGATCTCCGAGTCGGGGACCCGCGCCCACACATCACTGCAATGCCTCAGTTGTTCCATCAGCGTGTCAATCACGACAAAAGCGGCTATTATGCGGCGAGCGACCGTCGGCTCTTCCTGGCGATGATGTTATGTTGGTCTGGCAACCGCGATCACGCTAGAGGTGTCGGTGGGCGTCAACCAGTATCGTGTTAGGGCGAATTTTACACCAGACCAAACCCGTGTTTGCGCGTAAAAGACAAGTCGCAAAAAGTGTAAAATTCAACCTAACGTGGCACTACCTCCGTGAGAACTGTTAGCAGCGCTGCCCTTCGCACGTTGCCAGAAGAGAAAAGGGCACTTACGAGCGAGAAGACTCTGGTGAGCGCATTCTTCAGGTGCTTGCGGCCTGCCGCCAGCGGATATGCAGCAGCGAATTGTGCACATTTCGCGGCTTCGGGTGCTGTGACATTGAACCACAAGATTATCGTCCCCCGACCAGGCGCAGCAGATCATCACGGGTCAGGTGCAAACCGGGGGGAAGATGCCCCGGAGGATACGTCTGCAGATCATCGGCGTCGAACACCAGGTGCAACGCCGTGATCGCCGGTTCACGCAACGCAGCGCGCAACAGTTGCACCAGCAAGAGGCGACGCAGACGCGGCACGGTTGGTGGTTGGGTCAACCGGTTGCGTTGCGCAAAACCCAATGCGGCGTCGGGAGAAGGAAAAGCAAGCAATACACGAGCGCGTTTGTTCGTCGGCGTCGAAGAAGCACTCCCGCGAGGCGTCCAGAAGACATAAAATGCATCGCCTCCCGCGTGCATGCGCAGGGCAGTCAATGCGGCGCGCAGGGTTTCGAGATCAAGCCCCTGCTCGGCGGCAAGCGTGTGAACGTCGTCTTCCACTCACGTAAGCGGCGCAAGGCGCGCAGATGTGAAATTGATAATATCGGTCCGCTCGACAGCTGCGGCGAACAGCAGCAGGATCAGCAGCAACAGCACGAGCAGCAAAATCGCCGAAAGGGCTTTGCGCCGCGCGCTCATGCCATTGTCGGTCAATTCCTCGGTCACGTTTGATTGCGTCGTACCGGTGTCGTTGTTCATCATGAGCAACCTCCGCACCTCTTGTTTGAATCGTCTTTGAATACGTAATCCGCCGTAGCCCGCGCAGGCGGGCTTCGCATTCCATAGCCAAGGGCTTTAGCCCCACGGCAAGGGCGTATACCGGATTCAATTCTCAATCTCCATGAGCCCGACGGCAAGAGGCGCAAAGCGGACTCAATCCTCAATCTCCATAATTTCGGTCTACACTCCACCGAAAGCGGGCGCCTCGTGCGACATGGCAGACCCGAATAGGGGTCAACGTATATGAGAACTGCTATAACTCTCAATCTTCATAAAACTATCTACGCCTGGCAACAACCCGAAGCGCTTCTGTAGATCAGGGCAGAGCTTCCCGTCTGCCAAAACGCGCGTGCTCAAGGCAAGGCGGATACAATGCGCTGCAAAAACGCACCACTGAGACGCTGAGGGCACAGAGAACCCTAAATAACGAAAACGGCAAAGCATGCGTCTGAGTGACGCGACAGAGAATTTTCCTCCGCGAACGCTGCGCCTCTGCAGGGAAATACCCTTTTTTGCAGTGAACGCATTCATGGGCTGATTGAGCGGCGATCATCCAAACCACCTGCGGATCAGGTTAGCAAAATGCGACAGGTCATCCAGTTTCGCCAGGTTTGTGTACACCTCGTCCCAATCTACCGTCAGATATTTATGGATCAGAATATTCCGCAGACCGGCAATTGGAGCAAGGCGTCCGGCGAAGTCCGGCGGCAACACGCCCAGTTCTCCCATACGCAGAATCGCTTCATAGTAGGTTTCTGGGCACCTTCCAGCGTGATAATCCGGTGGCAGATGTCGATGCAGCACTGCGCCGCCACTTCCAGATTACGCTCCACGATGCCGCGCAGATACGGATCGCTCATAAACTCAGTCTTCGGTCGGACGCGGAGCGGCGCCAGACGCGCCAAGCACTCGCTGAGTTCGTCTAAGCGCCTCTCGATACGCTGAACTCGACGCTCATTGCCCGCTCCCTTCACAATGTCCTGACGTTGCGCACGCAGGAAGGGCAGAAAATCCCTGTAGCGACTCATAACCTTTGCTTCATACTCGACCCGTTCGGCAATTGAACGCTGGTAGATGATCCTGCCCTCAGCAATGACCGCATATGCCAATTCGATTGGCGCTTGGTTGAGGATGACAACGTCCACAGCCTGCCCTTCCAGCGCCAGAGAAAAGAGATGTTCCAACTGCGCGAAGACGTGCATTGCTGACGCCTCGTGCGCCAGCAACACTGCCAGATCGATATCGCTAAGCGGACCGGTCACCCCGCTCACCTGCGACCCGAAGAGGTAGACAAGGCGCACGTCAGGTTGCGTGTGAACGACTGTTTCAATCTGGTGTTGCAACCGCTGGATATCGATCTCTAGCATTGGAATCTAGTTTGCGCAAAAGCAGTCGTCTTTGTTCGGGCAACTTCAGGCGCCGACCCTTCACCTACGCACCGCCATCGAACCAATCTCGCCGTTCAGGGTAACGCTGAATCTTCAATCTTCCTTTATTGCTGCCCGGATCCGTTCTGCTATTGTGCGCAATTCAGACGGATCAGCCGGGTGCGGCGTCCAGGGTCGCAGCACGTGGTCACCCTTCCAGCGCGGTATCAGGTGCACATGGTAATGGAATACCACCTGCCCGGCTGCCGCGCCGTTATTCTGAACGATATTCAGTCCGTCAATATCGAGCGCGTCGCGGAGCGCCAGCGCCACTTTCTGCGCCGTCCGCGCGACGGCTGCAACCAGATGAGGGGGCGTAGTAAAAATATCGGGGTGCTCTTCCTTACAAATCACCAGCGTATGCCCCCGACTGGCGGGATTAATATCCATAAACGCCAGTGTCTCGTCATCCTCGTACACTTTGGCTGACGGCAATTCACCACTCACAATGCGTGAAAAGACGGATGGCATGCTTCCTCCTCCCGATAAACAGAACAACGCTCAACGTCGGCGCAACCACTCCTGAAGCGCCTCGAAACTCCAGGTGTTCGCTACCTGCGCAGCGCCTGCCCAACCCCGCCGTGCGGTGATGACCCCAAACCGGATCCAGTCCAGATTGTCGGGATGGTGCGCATCGCTGTTGATTGCAATGGTCGCACCCAGTTCCAGTGCGCGCCGGACCGCCGGACCCTCCAGGTCGAGGCGGGTTGGTCCACTGTTCACTTCGAGCAGCACCCCGTGTTCGGCTGCCGCGCGCGCCAGGGCATCGATATCGACCGGCGCTCCCTCCCGCGATCCGAGCATCCGTCCCACCGGATGCCCGATTATATCGACGTGCGGATTGCGCACTGCGCGCAGCAAGCGTTCGGTGGCGACCTCGGACGACTGACGCAACTGGATGTGCGCCGATGCCACAACGATATCGAGTTCTGCCAGTACATCGTCGGGAAGCGCCAGAGATCCTTCGGGCGTAATATCGACCTCGACGCCACACAGAATGCGAAATGGAATGCCTTGCGCGGCATACGCTGCATTCAGCGCTGCGATCTCCCGACGTTGCGCGTGTAACCGTTCCGCATCCAATCCGTGGGTCAGACCGATATACGCGCTATGGTCGGTTATAGCAATGTGGGAATAGCCACGGGCGCGCGCTGCTTCCGCCATGGTACGAACATCGGCGCATCCATCGCTCCAGGTAGTGTGCATGTGAAGATCGGCACGAATGTCACTCAGTTCGACCAGGCGCGGCAGTGTACCGGCGCGCGCCGCTTCGAACTCTCCCTCGTCCTCGCGCAGTTCCGGCGGAATCCAGGGAAGATCGATGGCGGCATACACCTCTTCTTCAGTAGCGCAGGTCAACATAGTTCCATCGGCGCGGCGGAATCCATGCTCGCTGAAACTCAAACCACGCGCCAGCGCCAGTTCGCGAAAGCGGATATTGTGCGCCTTGCTGCCAGTAAAGTGGTGCAACGCCGATCCCCAGAGCGCCGGGGGCACAGCGATCAGATCAGCTTGTGTGCCGTTATGGAGTAGAATGCTGGCTTTTTCGTCACCCGCCGACTCGACCCGCGCCACGAGTGGCAGCGTTGTAAAGGCACGGACGACGGCAGGAGCATCATCGGCGGCTACCAGGATGTCGAGATCACCGACGGTCGGTCGTCCACGGCGCAAACTTCCGGCGTATGTTGCCTGGTGCAATGCGGGGGCAGCGGTGCGCAGCGCCAGAATCAATTCCTGAACGGTTTCGAGCGCCTGTGCCAGTGGCATCCGTCGCTCTTGTCGCTCTGCAATGCTGATACCCTGGAGAATGCCTTCGATCATTTTTGTGCCGAAACCCTTAAGCGTCGCTAGGCGTCCTTCCTCAGCAGCACGTTTCAGTTCCGCCAGGCTGGTAATCCCGAGTTCGCGGTAAAGACGCCCGGCAGTGCGCGGACCAATGCCGGGGACGCGCAACAACTCGCGCACACCAGGCGGCACCTTCTCTTGAAGGCGGTTGTAGTACTGCAACTCACCCGTGTCGAGCAGTTCGCCAATCTTCCTGGCAATCGCCTTACCAACTCCGGGAATTGTCTCCAGTTCACCGCGGTCGCGGTACGTTGCAAGTGGCGCCAGCAGATCGCGGATAGCGTCACTGGCGCGACGATACGCCTGAACGCGGAACCGATCCTCGTCCAGGATTTCCATCAGGTCGGCAATAGCGCTGAACATCTCAGCGACTTCGTGGTTCGTCAGGCGTGACATCATACGGGTCTCGGGCTGCATTATAGCATGCCAGGTTTATCACATCACGCAGCGTTCCCGCATGTTCTGCCAGTAATCATTGAACAGGCTTTACAAACGGTGTGCAATCGCATATAATACGAATCGCCAACGTTATGCAATAGATAACGTTGGGTTGGGGTAAACCCGACAGTCAGGCTGAGAGTGTACTCTCAGTCGTTTCATTTACGCACACGATGCAACAAGTGACCACACACCCTGGTATCTCCCCCGCCAGGAGAACAGGCAATGAAGCAACCGGGCACACTTGTGCGTTAGGTTTGCTGTGTTATACACTTGTGCATCGCCGCAGAGCATGTGCGAGAATACACGGGTTATGCCCCGCAGTACCGGACATGCCGCTCCGTGATAGCGGCGGAAGCCGCGACGTAAGCGGACTCATTTAGGAAATTGGAAGAAGGCACGAACGATGAGCGACAAACCAGCATACCTCACTCGTGATGGGCGCGCCAAGCTCGAAGCCGAGTTGGAAGAGCTTATCACCAAAGGCCGCAAAGAGATTGCCGAGCGTATCAACGCCGCAAAAGAACTTGGCGACATCTCCGAAAGCGGCGAATACGAGGATGCCAAAAACCAGCAGGCTCATCTCGAAGGTCGTATCCGCGAGATCAAGAGCATTCTCGCCCGTGCTCAGATAATCGACGAAGAGAACGGCGACAATCACGAGGTTCGCATTGGTTCGCGCGTCACAGTACGTATCGACGGCGAAGATGGCGAAGAAACCTGGACGATTGTCGGTAGTACTGAAGCCAAACCGAGCGAAGGCAAGATATCGAATGAGTCGCCGATTGGTTCGGCGCTTCTTGGCAAACGCCCGCGTCAGAAAGTAACAGTAGAGACCCCTTCTGGCACCATGAGACTTACCATCGTCGATATCAAGTAGCTCGACGTTATGCAGTTCCATGCACCGACCGCGCGTGGATATCACCCGGAAGCGGTGATGTCCACGCGCGTTTTGCCGAGGCGGGTTCTCTGTCCCATATCAATCGCAGGCAGGGAAACATTGCTCGCCCTGTTTGCGTTTTAACCATAATCGCGTATCATAGGCGCTATGGAACTCAACGAACTTCAACAACAGCGCCTGGCAAAACTGGAGCGACTGCGCGCAGCCGGCATCGACCCGTATCCGCCGCGTACCCGGCGCACCCACACGATTGGCCTCGTGCTTGCCAGTTTCGACCAGTTGATGGAATGTGGAGAACGGGTCACTGTTGCCGGGAGAATTGTGGGAGCCCGTCGGATTCTGGGCAAACTGGCATTCGCCCACATCGAAGACGAGTCGGGCCGCATCCAAATCTGGCTCAGTCGCGGCGACATTGGTGACGAATGGTTCGACCGGTTTCGTGATGATCTCGATACGTTTGACATTGTAGAAGCCACGGGAACATTGCGCCGCACGCAGCGCGGCGAGCCTTCGGTGTTCGTCGAGCGCCTAAGAGTGCTGGCAAAATCGCTCAACCCGCCGCCGGAAAAGTGGCACGGTCTTTCGGACATCGAAGAGCGGCATCGTCAACGCTACCTCGACCTGATTGTCAACCCCGAAGTGCGCGATGTGTTTCGCACACGCGCGAAGATCGTCAGCACAATGCGGCGCTTCCTCGACGAACGCGGCTTTCTCGAGGTAGAGACGCCAACTCTGCAACCTATCTATGGCGGCGCTTCTGCCCGCCCTTTCATCACGCACCATAACCAGTTGAAGCAGGATCTCTATCTGCGCATCGCCGTTGAACTCTACCTGAAGCGCCTGATTGTCGGCGGCTTTGAGCGCGTCTATGAAATCAGCAAGGTTTTTCGTAACGAAGGGGTTGATCGTACTCACAACCCTGAGTTCACGATGATGGAATGTTACCAGGCGTATGCCGATTACAACGATATGATGCGCCTGGTCGAAGACCTGTACCGGACCCTGGCGCTGGAAGTTGCTGGCAGCACAACCATTGTTTTTCAAGGTCACACTATCGATTTTGGTTCTGCGTGGCAGCGTGTGTCGATCCCGGCGGCGATCGCCGCGCGCACCGGCATCGACATCCTCAAACTCACCGAACTCGAACCATTGCATCGAGCGATCCGCGCAGCCGGGCTGAAAGTCGATCTGAAGCCCAGTTGGGGCAAACAGGTTGACGAGATCTTTAGCGTCTATGTGCAACCGGAATTGATCCAGCCAACATTCGTTATCGATCATCCAGTTGCGCTATCGCCGCTGGCGAAACGTCGTCCCGATCAACCGCTGCTAGTTGAACGCTTCGAGCCGATCGTGGCCGGCATGGAGATCGGCAATGCATTTACCGAATTGAACGATCCGCTTGACCAGGAGCAGCGTTTTCTGGAACAGGGGCGCGCGTACAATGCTGGCGACGATGAAGCGCAACAGATGGACGTTGATTTCCTCAATGCGCTAATGTATGGTATGCCGCCAACTGGCGGCTTAGGTATCGGTATCGACCGGACAGTGATGCTGTTTACCGATCAACCGAGCATCCGCGAAGTCATCCTGTTCCCACACCTGCGTCCGCGTGATTGAAGGATGACCGGTGCTGCACGGCGGACAGAAGAAAGTTGTGCACAGTATGGAAAATGGGGAGGAAGCATTGCCACGATCGTTTACTATCGAACGAGAGAACCTGCCAGAAACGGTCCAGGGATGGCTGCGTGCTGTCGGACTCGGCGATGAGGAACTGGTTGAACTGATCTTCACCGAGAACGAGGTGCTGCTGCGTCGCCCAATGAGTCCGCAGTTGCGCGAATGGGCGCGTGGTGTGAGCGATCAGTACGATAAAATGTTCCGTGAACTGGCAGGACTGTGAGGGTCTGAGAACCGAGAACTAAGAACCGGGAACCTGGAACCAGGAACCGAGAGATAGAAAGCAGGGATTCGGAATCCTGCACGTTTTGGGAGATATTTCTACAGGTAGTACGTGTGGAGTGATGCACTATCTGACGAAAGATGATGTGCTGGACCTGCATACATATGCGGTCTTGCGGTACGGCGGGCGCCTGGGAATTGCTAGTCACGACCGGTTGATGTCGGTAGTGACGGCGCCGCGCCAGGTGCTCTTTGAGTCGGAGTTGTACCCTGATCTGCCGAGTAAAGCTGCAGCGCTGATGTTCCTGATGATCAAGAGCCGCCCCTTTGTCAGCGCCAATGAAGCAACGGCGTTGCTCTGCATGCTGCGTTTCCTGACCCTCAACAATGCATCGCTGCATCACGACGTGGCTGAGGCGGAATTGCTCTGGCTGGTGCGATCCGTTTCCAATTCCGATCTTGATCGCAGCGGAGTTGAGCACTGGTTGCGTCAGCGCCTGGCATAACCGGCATAGCCTGGCAGAGGTGAGCATGACAACAGTGCTGGTCACCGGTGTTGGCAGTGTTTTGGGGAGCCTGGTTGCTGGCATTCTGGCATCGCAATCGAATATACGTGTTGTTGGCGTTGGGCGAGTTGCCCCTGAATATACACCCGCCAGTGTTGAGGTGCGCGTGTGCGATATGAGCGGCGAAACGCTGCTCGCGATGATGCGCGCCGCGCGGGTAGATGTCGTGGTGCATCTCGACATTGCTGGTGAGGAGGAGGCGCCTCCCTACGAGATTGCTGGTCGCGGCAATGTGTATCGCGCCATCGAGGTGCTGGGAGCATGTCACGCTGCAGGAGTGCCGCGCGTTGTGATGCGTAGCAGCCTGCTGGTGTACGGTGCGCGCCCCGATGCACCCGTCTTCATCCCCGAATCTGCACCGCTGTCGAGCGGTGCGCCAGCTGGCTTGCTCCAGGATTACATCGAGATCGAGCGGTTGGTCGGTGATTTCAAGGTGCGCCATCCCAACATGCGTATTGTTATGATCCGCTGCGCACCTGTCGCTGGCAATGGCGTCCGATCACCCGTCGTGCAGTTCCTCAGCCGCCGCCCCGCGCCGGTGCTGGCGGGTTTCGACCCCCGGATTCAGGTGCTGCATATTCACGATGCAGCAGTGGCGCTAGCGTTGGCGACATTGAACGATCAGGTGGAAGGCGCGTTCAATATCGCAGCACATCCTCCTCTGATCCTGTCGCAGGCGATTCTTCTCGCTGGCGGGCAACCGCTGCCGTTGCCCGCTTTCGCGTTTCATGCAGCATCATTTTTGGAGCCGATCCGTTCGCTGATTGGCGCACTGCCATTCCCGATTGAGTACCTGAACTACGCGTGCGTGGGTGACATCCGCCGTGCTGCGTGCGAACTCCACTGGACGCCGCAACGCCGACCCGATGAAACACTGCGTGAAATCGCCACAGTCACTGCCTGATCCGCCCAGACCCTTCGCGTATCGAAGAGAGTACATTGATGGCAGAACGACACGATGATAGTTCACCCGACGCCGACTCATCAGCAGATCGCTCCCGGAGACGCAAAGCGCCTTCTTCTGGCAAAGCGAAACTCCCGAAGATCGAAAAACGAACTGCTTTGGTCAGGAAGCGCGAGCTAACGGACGAGCATCCCGAAATACCCGCACGAATAATCTCACAGGAGGCGAATATGTCAGAATCGCCAGAAGCACATACAGGTGATCTTCCTATCAATGGCGCCCAGGATGCTGATAACGTTCAGGAGACGAGTGCCGTTCCCGTCGTTGAAGATCAGCCTGCTGTCCAGAACCAGCTCGATGCGCCGGTCGAAACTGCCGACGACGCCGCGCCTGCGCCGGAGGAGGAGATCAGCGTCACTTCAACTGCTGAACCAGTCGCGCCGGTTGATGCAGTCGAAACCCTGCGTGCTGAAACCGCTGCCACCGTTCAGGAACTCGAAGTCGAAATCCGCAATCAGACCGAAGGATCGGCAGAAACCCGCGACCTGGCTGCCGACCTGTTGCGTCTGATCCGCGAGAACCTAGAACGCCTGCGTCCGCCTGCGCTCGACAATGTCGTGACCACGTTGCGCCAGAATGTGTTCAACAGCGACTACCTCGACCCGGACTTCTGGCGTGGTATTGCGATGGTGTTGCAGTACCAGGTCACCGAACTGACGGCACTGATCCAGCGTCGATTGCGCGGCGAGTTTGCCGTCGATGCGTATGGTATGGACTCCGAGCTGATCGAACTGGTGCGTCCTGTCGCCGGGTTTCTCTACCGTTCCTGGTGGCGGGTCACAAGCGAGGGTCTCGATGGCGTGCCCCAGGATGGAGCCGCACTCCTGCTGGCGAACCATTCCGGCGTGCTGCCATGGGATAGTGCGATGATTGCAACTGCGGTGCTCGAAGATCATCCGTCACAGCGGTTAGTGCGTTCGCTTCACGATTCCTGGATGACGAATATTCCAGGACTTGCACCAGCGCTCGCAGCGTTCGGTCAGGTGCCAGCGTCACCGGAAAATGCCATGCGTCTGCTGGAGGATGGGCATCTAGTCTGTGCATTTCCCGAAGGCGTGCAGGGCGCTGGAAAACTCTTCTGGAATCGCTACCAGCTGACCGGTTTTGATGCGCGTGAGTATATCCGGGCAGCATTGCGCATTGGCGCGCCAATCATCCCGGTCGCGGTCATCGGCGCAGAAGAGATCTACCCAATGCTTATTAATGTCCGCCCGGTTGCCCAACTGCTGAACCTGCCCTACTTCCCGCTGACACCACTCTTCCCATGGTTTGGGTTGCTGGGCATTGCACCGCTGCCAAGCAAATGGTCGATTATTTTCGATACACCGATTGACCCATTAGCCTATGGACCCAAGGCTGCCGACGATTCGACGACTATTGCGCAGATCAACGATCTCGTCCAGCGCCGTATTCAGGCGCTGCTTGACGAGCGCACTGCCGCGCGTCGGTCGATCTTTTTCGGGTGACCTTCTTCCTCTGAGAGGAGCGTGGACGGATCGCCCGCATACGCACTCGCTGCGCGCGATCCCGGCAGTCTTTTCTGCACGTTGCCGCAGCGAAGGGAGCTATCCGCTCGCAGCGCAGCGTGTTGTGTGCACCGCACGACACGCTGCGCCAGGAATTTCGAGTGAACGATGTATGCAGGTCTCGCTTCAACGATCAAAACGGTAATGCCCAACTATCCCTGCTCTTGCCCTTCGTTCGCGTCATCAGTGCGCGTATCTGCAGTGCAGTGTTGCATCTGGTGCATAGGTTTCGGGATAAGCCCCCTATCCCCCATGCCTGGCACCATCTGACTGCCCGTCCTGATGTGGGATTACCTGTTGACGCAAAGCACTAGGTATCCGGGTCTCGTTTCAACGACCAAAACGGACTCAGAGAGGTGATGCGATGAGTCGTCACGCCGACTGGTTTGCGCAGGCGCTCCGCGACCTCGGGCGCACCTCGATCTTCAGCACGGAATACTGGGAGTGAGCATGTTTTACTGTGCAGCAAGCCGCAGAAGAAGCAGTAAAGGCGCTCGTGATGTCGCACGGCATGGATGCGTGGGGGCGCGCAATAACCCCAATGCTACGCGCATTGAAGGACCTCGATGTGCCGCTGCACCTAATCGAATATGCTCAACTGCTCGATGTTTTGTACATTCCCACTCGCTACCCAAATGGATTTTCCGTTGGTAAACCTGCGGACTATTTCAGCGCGACCAAAGCGCAAGAGGCGCTCGATGCAGCGACCGCCATCATCCGGTACTGTCAAGATCATCTCCCTTGATTGTGAGGCGTTGCTGGCACGGTTACGCGCTATTGCGTCGCAGATCCGTTGGGAGTGCGATGTGGAAGATATCCACGTCTTTGGCTCGCTTGCGCGTGGCGATGCAACCGGAACAAGCGATGTGGACGTGCTGATCATCGTGCAACGTTCCACTGAAGCGGACATGGTGCGACGGATTCTTTCCTTCCTGCCTTATTTTGATCTTGATCGCGGAACCGACCTGCTGGTCTATATCCGGGCAGAACCGGAACAGCAACTTGCAGCACAGAACCCCTTCCTGCACCGCATCTGGCGCGAGAGTCTGCCGCTCTGATACCCGCATCCAGAACGCGCATCACTCGATCCGCTGCGAGCGAATGATCAACGCCACCTGCGCTACGAGTCCAGCGAGCGCCAGTCCATAGCAGATCGAAGCGACGAGTTGCGCTGGCACAGGGGGAAGGCGCAACAGGACACCAGTGCCAGACACCAGGAACCCTACGCCCATCGCTCCCAGCGAACCCTGGGCTAGGCGCTCCTGGATGCGCGCAATGCGGCGCAGTCGCGGATCGCGGAACGTCTCGTCCCAAGGTCGTCCACCAAGGCGCATGCGAAGCCGGGGCATCAAAACCGCCAGCACAATCATCAAAGCGCCGCCTGCAGCTGTAATCCATGCTGTGGTTGCGTCTGCCATGCCATTCACTGCGTGCGCAGCGTCACACCGCCGCCACGCAACCGGATTGTCCCGGCATACTGGTGGCACTCTGCTGCCACACGACGCCCTAACTCGACTGCATAATTCGTCCCGCGATCCCAAGGGTACACCTGACTCATGCTCGCCCAGAACAGGCCGCGGAGCGGTGTCGCCAGCGGAGGGATGTTCCGTGCATGGTTGACCGGAACAATTGGTTGTGCGTAAGGTTCGCGGTGGAGCCAGTATCCCCGCACCCACGACGGATCAAAGTGCGGGTTGACCCGTGCCAGCGCCGGGAGGAATCGTTGCAACAGTTCCTCGGCAGTCAGGCGGAAATACTCGTGATGAGGGTCCAAGTAATCGCCGCAATAGATCAGATGATCGCCGCCGTAGTGCGATGGCTCGATGAAATTCGTGTGTTCGACCAGCGCCAGGAAAGGGAACTCACGTTTGGGAGGCATCAACCAGTATGTTCCGTCGGTCAGCAACTGTTGCCGCAATGCAATCGTCAGCACCACTGCCCCCATCGAGCGCAGCGTGCGCAGATGACTGAGATACGCAGTGGGTAGTTGTGGCGCCAGACGTGCCAGCAACGTCGGTGAACCGGTGACAATCACCGCATCGACATCCTCTGCTGTACCAGACAGAGCGCCGCCAGCAGTCACCTTCCAGACATCATCGTCAAGCAGCGTGAGCGTCGCCACTGGCGTATCGAGATGCACCACTGCCCCAAGCTGGCGTACCCGTTCGAGCAGCGCATCACAGAAAGCCTGGAATCCCCCGACAAAGTAGCCAAGACGGAAACTGCGCGCCTTGAGACGCGCCCACAGCCATGCCATGTTAACGTCATCGGCATACGGACCAAACTTGCCTTCCAGCAGCGGACGCCAGATCTCACGGTACACATGCGGCCCGCACCAGCGTGACGTCCATTCCGCAGCGGTCACCTTTTCAAGATTCTGCCAGTCGTTGGTGATGTACTTCAGGTACGCAGCGACCAACCCAAAACGGAGACGGTCGATGAACGGTACCGCAGGGAAACACAGCACTGGCAGCACGCCATCGAGCGCATACGCGCGACCATTCCACCACTGCGCTGTGATCGGTCGGCGGAAGAAGAGGCGATCGGCGAACCCTATCTCCTGCACTAGTGTCCTGATAGCAGTATCACTCTCGAACAGGTGATGGTAGAAGCGTTCGAGGGGCCACTCCCAGCGTTCATCGCGGAACCCTGAAGCAAGCCCGCCCGCAACCGACGCAGCTTCATAGACCACGACCACGTGACCGCGACGCGCCAGATCGTAGGCGGCAGTCAATCCTGCGACTCCAGCGCCAACAATTCCAACCTTCACTGCACCGCCTCCGTTGCCCTTCTAAAATCGCCCCACCCCAGGTGCTCGCTGAGCATATACCAGGCGCCAAGCGCGGTGATCGGCAACCAGAGCGCCACATGCAACACAACGGTATAACTGGTTGCGACTGCCTGATCGACATTGAACGCCATCAACACGGCAATACCGGGAACATGGAACGTACCAATGTATCCCGGAGTCGAAGGGAGGGTTGTAAACAGATTCACCACCGCCGTCATCAGCATCAGCACCAGGAACGATGTCTCAAACGGAAAGGCATGCATCACAAACCAATACTTGCCAGTTTCGGTCAACCAGATAAGCGTTGATGACACAAAGATCAACGCCAGGTCGCGCGGACTGCGCAACGACTGTAACCCTTCGACGAAGCGGTCAAACAACCCGTGAACAAGCGAACGGAAACGCGCTGGCACGAACCGCTCGACTGTCCAGGCATACATCTGGCTCATGCGTTCTGGTCGCGCGGCGATAACCAGAAATGCTGCCAGCGCTGCCAGAAAGGCGGCACTGAGGATAGTGACCAGCGATGAGTACACCGGAGGCAGAGGAGCGAACGGCAATGTCACAAAGACGAACAGGAGCATTACCAGACCATCGAAGAGGCGTTCGAGCAGCACTGTCGCCAGGGATGCACTGATCGGCACACGCTCCTTACGCTTCAGGACATATGAACGCAACACCTCGCCTGCGCGCGCCGGATACACATTATTGCCCATATACCCGATGACGACAATAGGGAACAGGCGGGATACAGGAATCGGCGCGAGGTGACGCAGCATATAGTGCCAGCGCCAGGTGCGCGCCCAGACTGCAAGGAAATACACACCAATGCCAGGCGCAAGCCACCAGTAGTTCGCCTGACGCATAACCTGCCAGAACGTCTGGAAATCGAGACCGCGAAGCGCGATCCAGATACAAACGGCGCTCACGACGATTCCCAGCCACAACTTCCAATTGCGCACCAAGGGAGCCTCTCCAGAAGCGCGGGTCAGCCGCGCGCAATGTTGCTTGCAGCGATGCCGCGGCACTACACACCCGGCGTCGAAGGGGCATGATACTTCGCGTGTGCAGGTCTGTCAACGGCGGAGAACTGTACCGGTCGATCTGCCGTCTCTCGCTTCCCTTCCCTCCCCCCTCTTTCCTCACTTCTCTCCGGTTTTAGCGCGCCTTTGACCTGGAAAGCGCTTTTGACAAACCAAAAAACCTACCTGATATATTCGGGAGAAATCTCTTTGCCTGACCAGAGTAAAAATTCTACATCCATTGGAGCAAGAGAAAATCTTTGCCGTACCCATTTTTGCCTTTCAAAATACTCATCGTATTTATCAAGGCGGCTCCATGCACAGTTCAGACTGGGAAAACCATATTTTTCGAGTTTTCCAAGCAAAATGTTATCAAATGGAACATGACAATAAGAATAAACTGAGTCAAATCCTGGAATACGTTGTTCGCCAGCTGTAAAAATATATTTCATGGTCATATTGACCCATTTTTGAGCCTGCCCAACAAAGAGACGATAGCCATTATTAGAAAAAACAGAAATCAGGCTTTCGCAGGTTTTTTCGTGCCAGTTATCGAAAACATCTACTGAAATTTCGTTCCTGGCAGTAGATCTCAGAATTTCAAGCGAATTTAATAATGAGTTTTTTGCCGATTCGTAAATATCACCTTCGCTTTTGCGAAAACCATGCAAGGTGCGATTGAAATCGAGATAAGCGCGATTGATACAGGCAGTCAGTAAATCCGCGTTAGAACCAAAATACAAGTAGATCAGGTAGTCTTCATAGTCTGCACGAGAAATTATCGAGTTAGCAGGCATATTCAAAACCAGTATTAGCTTTCAGAAATAAATTCCTGGAAGGGGCGTGCCAACTATTGATTACACGGACTCCGCTTTTCTCCCCTCCAAGGCACCATTATACAGCTTCCGTACAATCCACTCCTGGGGTTGCATGTGCGAAGATCATCTTGTATCGTAACCCCTGATGACCGCTGTGCTACGCCATGTTACAACACAAGTATCGCTATATGTCAAGGGAGATGTGGTAGAACCAAAAACTCAGGAAACTGCCAGACCAGGTCCGGGATGCGCTGCACCTCAAACGCCATTCGCCTCGAGAACGCTTACGTGGACTGAATCCGACGCTTAATCCTGTTCCACCATACATGCCGCCCCGCTGACATGGGCGCAGCTGAGGTCAAAGCCTTCCTTTCCGCCCGCGAGCGGAGGGTTCGGGGGGATGGCGCGTGATCGCGCACATCTTTGAGGGACTGCCGTTCTTCGACGCGCAACGGGAGGGTGCGGCGAACAGGCGTTACACCCTCCCGAGAAAGGCACGATGCGAACAGAGGCTACAAGAGCGGAACCTTTCTTCAAAGCCCGTCAGCTTCGCAGACAGAGTCGCATACCTTCAATGATCTGCCGGGCTACCGGGCGAACACCGGCTCATATTTTAGCCGCCAGGCTGGTCTCGTGCAGGACACCAGACTATGCATGTATGAGTCCACTGCAAAAAGGCTATTTCACCGCAGAGACGCAGCATTCGCAGAGAAAGATGCTATGGCGAGTCGCTCAAACGTATGCTTCGCCGCGCATACATTTCGTTTTTTAGATTCTCTGTGCGCTCGGCGTCTCAGCGGTGCGTTTTTGCAGTGAAGTCATATATGTGTGGGTCAGAGAGAAAACCGGTTGCGCTTACGACGCATCTCCTGGTTGGAGACCGCGCGCGGTCAGTAGTGCGCCAAGTTTTTGCAGACCCAGGCGCACACGTGTCTTGATCGTTCCGAGCGGTCGGTTCAGTTTCGTGGCAATTTCCTGGTGCGACAACCCGCCGAAGTATGCCAGTTCAACAGCCTCGCGCTGCGTATCGGGAAGGTGATCGAGTGCATCACGGATGACGCGCCGCTGCTCAAACGCCCATGCCGCTTCCGGCACATCAATCTGATCATCGGCAAGTTGCTGGATAACAGGGTGATCAACGTCCTCATAGACCTGAGTCGGACGGGCACGCATGCGGCGCAACTCATCAATGCACAGGTTATGCGCAATTCCGAACAACCACTGCGCCACACGTCCGCGCTCGATGTCAAAACTTGCACTGCGGCGCCAGACGCGCCAGAAGACTTCCTGGACAACCTCTTCTGCGAGTTCACGGTTTTTCAACATACGCAGCGCCATGCGGTAGACTACAGACGAATAGCGGTCGTAAAGCGTTTCGAGTGCGCTGCTGTCTCCCTGTGCAATTGCCGCGATCAGAACATGGTCGTCTGGAGTGTCGGTACGGGGAATGACGGTTGTTGTGCGAATGTACTCGTCAGAGGATTGGTTGACCATGGAAGAACCTCTTTTCTCTTGCCGTGAGGCTGCTTGCCTCGACCTTAGTTTCACGTTGATTATATATCGTTCACAACCCTTTGTCAATGTTTTGAACAGATTTTGAAAAGGTTTCTCATCATCCTTTCATCTTTTCCATCAACAGGTTTCTACAGCATAAGAAAGCCAAAGAAACAACATCCTGCCTGAGGAGGTTGCATTTTGGTTGCACAGTTTTGTACTGTGTATGCACAGGTTTTGGGCAGATCCGGGGAACAATACCGTCTGTACGGGTGCAGCTGCGCTGCGCCCCTGCGGTGCCCCCACTGCGCCCCTGCGCCGCCAAGCGCGATCTCTTCCACCTGTCCGGGCGCAGCCGCGCTGCGCCCTACTATTCCACCGAAACGCACTCTGGTCCGAGTGTATCGCGCAGCGCTCCAATCAATTCGTCATCGCAGGTGATCGTCCGACGCATGCGCAGCAGCACTCGACGATCGGCAGTGTCCAGTTGTATCACAACCTGGTCCGAGCCATCACGTCCACGCAGCAGATCGTAGATGTGCTGCATCAGGCGGATGTCTGAGTCGTGATCGCCGGTGCGACGAAAACGCAGGCGCATGGTACGTCCCTGTGCGGATCCGCCATTGATCTGGGGCGGGTAATGGTCATGCCCGTTGCCGTTTGGTGCAGCAGACGGTCGTAGGCGGGGTGTGGCGTGCGGTTTGATAATTGAAATGGGGGTGGTTACCGGCGGCGCAGCCGGGGTCGACGATGGAGATGTTGCCCCCATCTCCACAGGGGTGGACTCCGACGGTGTCGCCGTTGCGGTTGCAGGAACGGATGGTGTGGAGGAGCATGCTGCTTCATCTGGCACTGTTGCATGTAGGACGATCTCCGGGAGAACAATGCTATCGTCCTCCTCTGCCAGTCCTTCGAGATCCATTTCAGGCGCATCTGGCAGCGGTGCGGCTGCCGATAGGTCGAGGTGCGCCGCATGTTCGAGCACCAGTTGCACGACGCCATTGCGCTCATCGACTTTTGCCTGCACAACGAGCAGAGCGTCTTGACGGAGCAGATCGCGATATTTTTCGCAGGCTTTAGGAAAGGCAACGAGTTCGACAACATCTTCATTTTCATCTTCGAGCGCCGCAACTAGCATTGAGTCGCCCTTTTTTGTCGAAATTGCGCGAACGCGCGTCAGCATGCCAGCAAAGGTATGCACCCTGCCCATATATTCCTGCAACCCTTCCGGGTCGCGGAGCGCGGCGAGCGGCACGCGATTGTCGATGGAAGCGTCCGCCAGCACTGCCTTACGTGGGTCGCTTGAAAAGACGACGCCAAGCAATTCTTTTTCCCATGCCAATTGCTCCTTCCGATCATCAGGAGTCTCGTTGATCGTCGGCAGCGGGATCGCACCGATCGGGGCATCCGTATCAGCGACGATATTGCCAAACATGTCGATCTGTCCGGTTTCACGGTTCTTCTGAGCGCGTGCGCCCGCCTCCATCGCCGTGTCGAGGATCGCCAGCTTCTGCCTGCGCGTGCCGGGAAGTGGGTCGAGCGCACCAGCTTTGATCAGGCTTTCGAGCACCCGTTTGTTCAAGGCATGACGGTCCACCCGTTCGCACAGATCTTCCAGCGACCGGAATGGACCGTTTGCATCACGCTCGCGCAGGATTGCCTCGATTGGTCCAGCGCCCACATTCTTGATTGCCGCCAGCCCGAACAGGATGCCGCGCCGGATCTGACCATCGGACGGATCGCGAAATTCGCGGATCGTAAAATCGAGTGCGCTGGCATTAATGTCGGGACCGAGTACCGGAACACCGCGCTGGCGACATTCATTGACCGCTTTGGCGATATCTTCAGTCACACCGCCAGCGCCCTTCAACACTGCCGCCATGTACTCGACCGGATAGTTCACCTTGAGCCAGGCTGTCTGATAACTGAGCAGACCATAGAGCGTTGAGTGCGGTCGATTGAACGAGTACCCGGCAAACGGCAGGATCAGTTCCCACAACTGATCCGCTTGCTCCTGGGTCAATCCTTTGCGGAGACACCCCTGTTTGAACTTCACCTCGTTCTCTGCCATCAACTTTTTGTCTTTTTTACTGATGGCTTTGATGACAATGTACGCCTGACCCAGGGTGTAGTCAGCGACTTCCTGGAGCAGGCGCATGATCTGTTCCTGGTAGACAATCACGCCATAGGTGTCTTCGAGGATCGGTTTTAGGATTGGGTGGAGATACTTAATATCCTGCGGATTGTTCTTGTTATGAATATAGACGGGGATTTGCTCGAGTGGGCCAGGGCGATAGAGGGCGACCATCGCGTACAGATCTTCAACACGGGTGGGCTTGAGTTGCATCAGATAGCGAGTCATGCCCGGACTTTCGAGCTGGAACACGTTCGTTGTTTCACCGCGACTGAGCGCCTCAAACACCTTCGGGTCGTCGAGCGGAATATCGGCGAGTTCCATTTTTCTGCCGGTTGTCTGCGCAATATACTCCAGCGCCTCAGCGACGACCGAAAGGTTGGTCAATCCGAGCACGTCCATCTTCAACAGCCCCATCTTCTGCAACGTTGGACCCTCAAATGCTGCCATGAGCGCGTTCTCGTCTTTCGTCGTGCGTTGCAGCGGCACAATGTCTTCAAGCGGCGTGCGACTGACGACCACACCGCAGGCATGCGTGCCAACGCTTTTCATGCGCCCTTCGACTTTCTGCGCCCAATCGATCAGCCGCGCCAGGTCCGGGTTCGTCGTGTAGATCTGTTTCAACTCTGGCACTCGTTCGAGCGCCTGCGCAATCGTGGTTCCAACCGGCAGCGCCGGAATAAGTCTGGCAACGCGATCCACCTCGTTCAATGGAATCTCCAGGACGCGCCCGATATCGCGCAGGGCGGCTTTGGCGCCGAGCGTACCATAGGTGATGATCTGCGCCGTGTTCTCGCGCCCATACTTCGCCGCGATGTACTCTAGCACCTCGTGGCGGCGACTATCGGCGAAATCGATATCAATATCCGGCATCTCCAGGCGTTCCGGGCTGAGGAAGCGCTCAAAGAGGAGTTTGTTCTTCACCGGATCGACATCGGTAATGCCCAGACAGTAGAGGATGAGCGATGCGCCTGCCGACCCGCGCGGCAGGCAGGGAATGCCGCGCGACCGCGCAAACTTAACGTAGTCCCAGACAATCAGCATGTAATCTGGGAAGCCGGTTTGATTGATCACATCGAGCTCATACGCCAGGCGTTTGACATACTCTTCCGGCGGGTTGCCGTTGAATCGGCGCATTAATCCTTCCTCGCAGACCAGGCGGAGGTAGGAAGCGGCATCATGTCCTTCGGGAATATCGATTGTCGGCAGCTGGACGCGCCCGAATTCCAGGGTCAGGTTGCAGCGCTCAGCAATGCGGCGCGTATTTTCGAGCGGCGCTGTGCCATATTTCTTAAACCGGCGCCACATCTCTTCGCCCGACATGATGTGGTAGGTAGCGTCCATCTGATAGTTCTTCGCGCACAACTCCTTGAGGGTCATGTTGTAGCCGAGCGCCAGGATCATGGTGTGGGCTTCAAGGTCTTCCGGGCGGACAAAGTGCGTATCGTTGGTGACCACCAGCGGAATCCCCAATTCCTTGCTGATACGCACCAGTTCATCGTTGATCTCCTCGAGTTCCGGCGTATTGTCGTGCAGTTGCAGTTCGATGAAATAGTTGTCGGGTCCAAGCAAGTCGCGGTACCAGGCAGCAATTTCGCGTGCCTGATCCTTTTGCTTTTCGATCAGCCGCTGGATGACTTCGCCAGCGATGCAAGCAGATGTGACAATCAACCCGTCGTGGTACTGCTCCAGCAGTTCCCGGTCAATGCGCGGACGGGCAAAGACCCCCTTTCCCATGCCTTCAAGATGAGCGCGCGTTGTCAGGCGCACCAGGTTGCGGTAGCCGACCTCGTCCTTCGCTAGCAGGAGCAGATGGTAGTAGTTCTTCGCATTGCGGCTCGTTGCATCGCGGCGCGATCCGGGCGCCATGTACGCTTCCAGCCCAATGATCGGCTTGATGCCCGCTTTCTTTGCGTTGGCATAGAACTCCATGACGCCATACATCACACCATGGTCAGTCAGGGCGATGCTGTCCATCCCCAATTCGACAGCGCGCTCAGCGATAGCGCTCGTGGCAGCGTAGCCGTCGAGCAGACTGTATTCAGAGTGGACGTGCAGATGGACAAAATCGTTCATAGGAGTGCTCCGCAAAGCCTGGCGATATACAGATTAAATGCTTTACACCTGGAATTGACGATTCAACCAGACAATACCTTCCAAAGCAGCATATGCTGATCCCTTTTCGGGCAGGTGTCAGTCAGAACGCATCAGAATGCGGCGGCTCAACATAACAACGAACGCACAGCAGGTATCGTCGGCGTCAACAGTGCAAGTATAGCACACCCATGCGAGATCGGTGAAGTGGATAATCTGTGGATGTGTAAGAGATTATTGTGGATAGTATCGCGATACCAGGGGTGCAGGACGTGGGTTCGTGATTGCGAAACGGTTCCTTCTTTGCGATACTTAGAAAATATAGTGCTATCTGCCTCAGCATCCCTCCTCAACCGAAAGGAAGCATGGTATTTCACCATCACTCAGCGGCGGAGTTTCATCACTATCTGCACCCTGATTGGCGCAAGCGCGCTGATATATGGCGCCCTATTGGCTTTCACCGGCGAGTGAACACGGGTTATTGTCAGCATTGTCAGTTTGCTGATCATGTCCGCTCCTGCTGGCAACGTATCTGCGAGGTTGGAATCAGGCGCGGCACGCGATGGTGATTGTGTTCGTTTTTTACAGTCGTTAGGAGACGTTGCAACAGATAAGCGCCGGAGATTAAGCATTGGAAGCGTTTACTTCCGCTTCCACGCAGCTACATTCCACGTCACGGGGGCAAGAGCATCGGGCAAAAGCCCCTGGACGCTGGGGTTTGCCACGATAATGCTCAACCGCTGAAAGAGGGGCAGCGCTGGCAGTTCCTGTGTCCAGAGTTGCTGCTGACGCAGATATGCTTCTGCGCGCTCGACCGGATCAAGGGTTGTATCAGCAATTCGCACAGCGCGATCAGCATCGCGGAAGCACCAACCGGCGAAGTTTTCGCCACGATACCCATTGCTCTCAGATGGAACCGCGGCACAACTCCAGAGTTGCAATCCACCCGGCTCCGCACCAGCAATCCATCCAAAGAGCGCCAGATCGAACTGTCGCAGGTAGAGAGGACCGTCGGCATTAAACATCTCTTCGGACGGTGTTTCGTTGATCTCAATCTCAATGCCGAGGGCACGCATATCCTGCTGGAATCGTCGGGCAATCTCGCCACGCACGGCGCTCCCCTGGGTGGTCAGCAATTGCAGCGTTAGCGTGACCCCGTCGGCGGCGGCGCGGATGCCATCGCCGTCAGGATCGGTATACCCTGCCTCTTCAAGTAACCGTCGCGCCTGATCCGGATCATAGGGATAGCGGGTTAACAGGTCAGGCGGAGCGGCGAGTTGATCACCCGGCAGCACCCAACTGTCCAGTACCGGCGTCCGTCCGTCGAACAGCGCATCGACGATTGCCTGCCGGTTCGTGCCATATGCGATTGCGCGCCGCACACGAATGTCTTGAAGGATTGGAACGTCCAGGTTGAACACAATATGCTCCCAGATGGGGTTGGGGACGGTCATCACCTGCAATGTTTGTTCGCTTGCATCGCTATCAAAACGATCCAGAATCGCTGGCGGAATACGATCGGCAAATCCCAGGTCAAGATTGCCGTTGAGCAGATTGGCGCGCAACAGTTCAAGATCGGCGAAATTACGAATCACCAGGCGTGACGCGGAAGGTGTCGGACCAAAATAGTACGGATTGCGCTCAAAGCGCAGTTCGGTAGAAGTTCGTTCAACAAGAGCGTAGGGACCGTACCCGACCGGACGCTGCGCGAACTCGCTCTGGCGCACCCGCGCTGGATCGACGCCCCGAAGCAGATGGCGTGGCAGAGGGGTCCAATAACTCATGAAATACGCTGGGCCAACGTAATCAGGACGCAGGATGGCGCGTGTTGTATGATTGTCAACCTTCTCGTATGCGGCTGTCCGCGCCAGCAACTCGGCTGCAGCGTCGCCCGGCGGCGCTGCCTTTGCCAGTTCGTAGGCGAAAACCGAATCATCAGCGGTGACGGGTGTGCCATCAGACCAGCGCAGTTGCGGGTTCCAGCGAAAGGTGATAACTAGTTGATCAACCTGGGTTACGACATCGGTCGCTGTGGTGGTTATCGCGCCGGTCGCATCCAGGTACACATCAACTTTGCGCAGTTCGACATCACCATTTTCGAGGGTCGGAATACGCTCGAGGACGCCCGTCACAGTGTACCCGTAGTTATAGGTCAGGATCGGCGCTGGAAACAGAAGTTCGGTAATCGGCGCCATTGCGCGCTGGGTCGCTGCCGATTGGGGATACGGGTAAATGTCCAACGGAAGATCGAGCGTCCCGATCATCCATGTGTCGCTGCGCTCTGCCATACGTTCAGCGATGACTGCACCAGTGGAGATCGGACCGATCGGCGCTATGGTTGGGACGATGGTCGGAGTCGGAACACCGCCTTCAATTGTGCAACCTGCCAGCGCGATGCCTGCGAAGGCAAGCAGCGTGATCAACCGCGCAGCGCTTCTGAGTCGTTGTTGGATCATACGCCCTGGGAGTGTACCAGGGTTGCGCCAATTTGTCCAATACCGGCAACCAGTTGTTGTGCTCCATGCTATAATCGGTTACAGTTTCGTCATCGACGGAGCACTCCTGTGACAGAACCAGCCGTTATCTCAACCGATCAACTTATCTGTGACCTGGAGCAACTCATTCGCATGGTGAGTAGCACCGGTCAAACCGATGAGTTGCGTATGGTTGCTGTGCGCATTGCGGCAATGATGCGCAGTCGCGGCTTGAAAGTCGAAGTGCGTCCAACGCCAGGCGCACCGATCGTGATTGGATGGCGCAGCGGACGTCGACCGTTCACCCTTTTGCTCTATCATCACTACGACACCCCTTCTCCGGGTCCCTGGCGCGCCTGGCTGCACGACCCGTTCCAGCTTGCCGAACGAGATGGGATGGTTTACGGGCGCGGTGTGGCGGATGGAAAAGGACCACTGGCAGCGCATCTCAACGCGATCGCTGCAGTGATCGAAGCGGAAGGCGAGTTGCCTTGCGGTGTCGTTGTGGTGGCTGAAGGCGACTACCTGATAGGGAGTCCCTACCTGGGTTCATTAATTGCCAACTGCCGTGCACTCTTCAGAGCTGATGCATGCCTGGCGAGCGGAGGGGATCGCGATGCCAGCGGACTGCCGTTCTGCTACAGCGGCGTGAAAGGGTTGGTGCAGCTCATGCTGCGGTCGCAGGAGGCGCAAACGGTGTTGCCCGCTGGCATGGCAGCCAGTGTTCCCAATCCGCTCTGGCGTCTAATCTGGGCGCTCAATCAGATCAAAACCGATCAGGAGGAGATTCTGATCGGCGGTTTCTACGATACCATCGAAGGTCCGACCACCGAGGAGAATCGCATCCTGCGCACTGTGCTGGCAGACGAAGCAGGACGTCGCGGCGCCTGGCAGGTCAATCAGTTTCTCTTTGGGTTGACAGGCGCACCGCTGGTGCGCTCGGAAGTGACCCTGCCAACATGCAATATTGGCATGCTACACACTGAGCCAGTCAGCGATCTGCCAGTGATACCGCGCAGTGCGGTTGCGCGGTTAGACTTTCAACTGGTGCCGCGACAGCATCCGCAGGAAGTCGTTGATGCACTTCAGGCGCACCTTGCCGCTAAAGGGTTGCCCGACATCCTGATCGAGCGTCTGCCGGGCGGATACCCGCCTGCCCAGTCGCCTATTGATGATCCCTTCGTGCGCCTGGTGAGCGACGTCGGCAGATATATCCACGGTCAACCGCTCACCATTCTGCCACGCGGTCCGTTTACCATGCCCTTATTCTACTTCGCCGAGGCGTTCGGCATTCCTGTTGCTTCGATTGGCGTTGCGCGCCCGTCGAGCGCAATCTTCGGCGCGAATGAATGTATTCCCCTCCCTGATCTGGTGCGTCACGGGCAGCATTTGATTGAGGTGCTCTACGCCTGTTCCGCTACAACCCTCAGTGCATGATGGTGCCGTCCTGTCTACGTCTCCGGATACCACGGGAACATGTTCTTTCGGCGACGTTCTCCGTTCTCATGTTCGTGGTTTTTCTGCTCGTGTACGGCGCTACTGCAGCACCCGACGTCCTTTCCGGCGACTCGGCGGAGTTCCAGTTTGCCGCCACGCTGTCCGGCGTTCCGCATCCGACGACCTATCCGCTGGCAACAATCATGGGTCATCTGGCGACTCGTCTTCTTCCGTTTGGTACACCTGCCTGGCGGGTCACCATGGTTTCGGCGCTGTGCGCTGCGCTGACGGTTGCGCTGTTTACGCTGCTGGCACGGCGTGTTATCGGGAAATGGTTGCCTGCGTGCGTCGGAGCACTGGCGCTAGGGTTTGCGCCAGGTTTGTGGAATGCCGCTACACTTGCCGAAATCTACGCGCTGCTGGCGCTCCTGATCGTCGCGCTGGCGCTGGCATTGCATCGCGCGGTCGAAAACCCGGCGCGCCGTATGCCGGCGTATCTCGCTCCTGCGGCGCTGATCGCGGGGTTGGGGTGTACACACCATGGTTTGTTTGCTGTGACCGCGCTTCCGCTCTTTGTGGCTGGATGCGGTGCAGCAATGCGTCGTGATGGCGCGTATCTATCGTTGCATGCTTCGGTGATCGCTCTCGCCTCCATCGCGCTCTGGTTTCTCATCGGCACGACCCCCTTGATCTATCCGTTGGTGCAGTTCGCCCGTTTTGGTCCGTTCGACGGGCTGGATTACGGGTTGCCGCGGCACTATTTCTGGGGAGCGCCACAGTCGTGGTGGGATGTGGCGGATCTGCTGACGGGCGGTGAGGTTCGGCGCGGCATCTTCCAGCTCCCCGACGCTGCATCGGCGCTGTCCACCATCCAGATGGTCGGAAGGCGGCTCTGGTTAGAGTTCGGACCGGTCGGCGTGGCGTCTGGCGTCGCTGGGTGCGTTGTGCTGGCGCGATCTTCCGTCTGGGTCTGGCGCGCATCCGCCTGGGTGTTCTTTGCGACGCTGACGTACCTTTTGCTGCTTGGTCCTGCGGTTGGCGACGCACCGGTTTTTACCCTGCCGATGCTGCTACCGTGGGCGCTGTGGATCGGCGTCGGCGCGGATGCGCTCACCCGCCGGGCGCAGTCACCGCGTGCGCCCTGGCGATCCGTGGCGCTGATCGCCATCCTGGTCGCGTTGACACTGGGGTGGGGCGCAACGCGCTATCGAGTGTCGGCAAAGCAGCATCTCTGGCTCTACCGCGAGTTCGCCACGGCGACGTTCTCCGTGCTGCCGCCGGATGCGGTTGTCATCACCCATTGGGAACAGGGAACAACGCTGCTCTACCTGCGCTTGGTGGAAGGCGTTCGTCCCGATGTCTGGATCGATGTTGTCGAACCAGGCGATGATCCCTGGTTCGAACGGGCGCAACGACGGTATCCGGATCGTCCGGTCTACTTTGTCGGGCAACCAGACAGTGTCGCCGGAATACCGGTCGATCTGGTAATCGACGAAGCATACGCGAATGTGTATCGGTTGCGGAGCAGACCGGCACCCTGAACGGCAGTGGCGCCGGTGAGCGACTCTGCCAGACGCTCGACGTGGAGACGCGCAAAGAACGCAGTTCTTCGACCGGTCCGGCACATTCCTTAGCAGTTCTCACAGAGGTTGAACTCAAGGGACGAGGTTGAACCATCCTCGGAATCGTGCTTCCCACGCGGTGACCGAAATGAATTTCGGTCTACACTCCGCCAGCAGCAGGTGTCTCGCGCGACACGGCAAACCCAGACAAGGGTCAACGTATCTGAGAAATGCTACTGGTTACGAATGTCGCTGGCGGAGGTACGCCGGGCTATTCGTTGAACGGCGCCAGTGGACCGGTGAGCAGCGCTTCGAGTTCGGCGCCAGCCGGGAATGGCTGGGTTCCCGGCGGAACAATGAGCATCGCATTCGCGCCCAGCATTGACATCAGGCGACTGCTCCCCTGGCGACCCGTACTGCGCGCCACCAGGCGACCTTCCGCCCAACCGACAATGGCGCGCTGATACTCCGGGCGATCAGCGGAGGGGTAGATGGGATCACGCAGCGTCACTCGTACACGCGGACGTTCGGGGCGTGCGTCCCCCTGAAGCCGGCGAAGCGCTGGACGCACGAATACCTCAAACGAAACCAGCGACGAGACCGGAAATCCGGGCAACCCGAAGACGAGGAGCGGAGAGGCGCGTCCTGGACGGTCGATGGTTGCGAACGTCGTCGGCTTGCCCGGCTTGAAAGCAATGCGTCCAAAATGCACCGTGCCCAATTCTGCCAGCAATGGCTTGATCAGATCGCGCGTTCCCATCGAAACGCCGCCGCTGGTCAGCAGTACATCGGCGCGATCAACCGCATCAAGGATCGCAGCGCGCTGCACAGACAGGTCATCGCGCGCAATGCCGAGCGATACCGCCACACACCCGGCTTCGCGCGCCGCCGCCATCAGCGCATAGCGATTGCTATCGCGCACACCGCCGGGAAACACCTCGCTATCGGGTTCATACACTTCATCGCCGGTTGCCAGTACAGCAACAATCGGACGACGGTAGACCTGCACCCGGACACGCCCGACCGTCGCCAGTAGCCCGATCTCAGCGGCGCCGAGCGTTGTTCCGCGCGTCAACACACATTGACCGGCAGCAATATCCTGCCCAACCGTATGAATATTGTCGCCAGCACTGAGCGCATGGCGTACCGTCAGCGTACCGTCCTGCTCCTCGGTGTGCTCTACCATCACCACCGCGTCAGCGCCTTCTGGCACCGGCGCACCGGTCATAACCCGAACCGCAGTCCCTGGCTCAACGCGCAGCCCCGGCGCTGCACCAGCGATCACTTCGGCAATCACACGACGCGGAGCAACGCCATCGGCGCTGCGCAGCGCATACCCGTCGACCGCCGCTTTTGGCACATCGGGCAACGGATCGGTTGCATAGACATCCTCCGCCAGCACACGACCATCGGCGGTGTCGCGGAGAACATCTATCTCCTCGACACCAAGCGGTGCGACATGCGCAGTGATAATGTGCTGCGCCTCGTTGATCGGAACCATCGGATAGGGCGATTCGCGTCGCATACCCAGACCTCTGCTCGCTTCTTATGCTGGCGTTGTGGCGAGTTCAGCCAACTTTCGGGCGGCATGCTCCTGTTCACTAAGGAACCAGGTCGCTTCCATAGCCGCCTTGCACCCCTCACCAGCTGCCGTGATCGCCTGGCGGTAGATGTGATCAACCACATCACCTGCTGCGAACACTCCCGAAATCGCGGTGCGCGTCCGATGATCGGCAATAATGTACCCATTCTCGTCGAGTTCCAGCTGACCCTTGAACAACGACGTGTTTGGAATATGCCCAATGTACGGGAAAACACCGTCAGTCTCGATAATCGAAACCTCGCCGGTCTTCAGATTGCGCACCCGCACACCCGTCACTTTATCGTCCCCCAGGATTTCCTCGACAATCGAATTCCACACGAACGTAATCTTCGGGTTAGAGAACGCGCGCTCCTGAAGGATCGGGTCAGCGCGCAACGCATCGCGCCGATGGACAATCTTCAACTCCGAAACATAGCGCGTCAGGAAGAGCCCTTCGTCAAGGGCGCTATTGCCGCCGCCGACCACCACCACCTTCTTGCCACGGAAGAAGAAACCATCGCACGTGGCGCAGTACGACACACCGCGGTTTGCCAGACGTTCCTCACCCGGAACCCCCAGTTTTCGCGGCGACGCTCCGGTTGCAATGATCAGTGCATCAGCTGTCACTTCCTCACCGCTGTCGGTGATGAGGCGGAACGGGCGCTGCGAGAGATCGACACGTTCGACAATAGCATCCATATAGCGGGCGCCGAAGCGCGCTGCCTGCTTTTCCATATTATCGGCAAGCTCGAAGCCGCCAATTCCTTCAACGAAGCCAGGATAGTTCTCGACTTCGCTCGTCGTTGCGATCAAGCCGCCCGGTTGCAACCCCCGGATCACCAGCGGCTCAAGATTTGCGCGCGCCGCGTAGAGTGCTGCGGTCAATCCCGCCGGACCAGAACCAATAATGACAACTTTGCTATGCATGTCGCGGACTCCTTGAATTGAATGAACGGCATCCCTGCGCCGCCGCTTTTATGATGATACCACACCCGAAAAAGTTACGCCGACAGATTCGGCGCCGCCAGGGGATTGCCGTACTGTTGTCCACACCCCAAACAGCCACCCCCGACAGGGACAATTGTCTATCTTTTGTGAAAGGCGCACCTGTGGCACCATCAACGCAAGTTCTGTGTTTGCAGCAGGAGGGATTATGCGCTGGTCGCTCATGATGCTGACATTCCTGGCTCTGCTGTGGATGTTCGTCACCGGTCCGGTATACACCGCCGACCCTCCGGTTGCACTTATCAACGAATTCATGCCCGCTCCTGCGAGCGGACCGGAATGGGTCGAAATTGTTAACCGCGGCGACACGCCACTCGACGTGAGCGGCTGGAGGATCGATGATGATACGCCGGGCGGACCACAGACCATCATTCCATCCGGCACAATCATTCCGCCATATAGCCTGCTGGTCGTCGAGCTGAAGACCTACATCCTCAACAATAGCGGCACGGATGCAGCGACGCTGCTTGACACCTCTGGCGTTCCCGTTGACGTTGCGCCCTACACTTCGGCAACAGTTGGTAAAAGTTTTGCGCGCATCCCGGATGCTGGCGCTGTCTGGGTCAGGAGCGATCCGTCGCCAGGTCAATGGAACATGCCGCCTGGGTTGTCGTCGCTTACGCCCTCACCGTCACCCGCCGACACTGCCTCGCTAACCGTTACGCCTGACGGTATACCAGAACATACTCCTTCGCCAGAACCAACAACGCCCGTCACTGGAACTGATACCCCTCTCCCGTCAATGCCCTCCGATACATCGACCGCGATAGGTGAGCCAGCAATAACGCAGACATCGCAGCCGACCGCCACTGACGAACCGATGCCGACGCGGACTCCTTCGCCAACCCACACCCCCTCGTCGACTGACGATCCGACCGCCACTAATGAACCGACAGCAACGCGGACCCCTTCACCGACCCGCACGCTGTCGCCGACGCGGACGCCGTCGCCGACTGACGATCCGACTGCCACCGACGAACCGACGCCAACCCGGACCCCCTTGCCGACGCGGACGCCGTCGCCGACCCGCACCTCCTCGCCAACCCACACCCCCTCGTCGACCGACGATCCGACCGCCACTAATGAACCGA
>Ga0272447_1000043_pt1 | contig 86937 bp, 78 predicted proteins | sample YNPCB0133_FD_194589 | JGI IMG/M metagenome (GOLD analysis project Ga0272447, IMG submission 194589) | Hot spring microbial mat communities from Yellowstone National Park, WY, United States - YNP-CB-013-3 | ecosystem: Environmental > Aquatic > Thermal springs > Hot (42-90C) > Sediment | place...
TTCCCTCTTGACATCACGCCAGAATCCACTACAATACGTTCCTGGCGCCTGTGCGCCATAGGTGTTCGTGCTCTCCGGCAAAAATCCGCGCAAAGATGCAGCGTGATTTTTGGAGCGCCATCAGAGAACTGTTCATCTTCGCATGAACGGATGGTCCCGGTAGAGCGTTCAGGAAGAGTGTATGGACGGTAAAGCCAACTTATCCTGCCGCGACCTGTCGCGCCCGGAGTCGATGCACTCCCCGGCGTGCGGGTGTGCGCCTGCCGTTCGAGATAGTCTCCTCTGACGAACCTCTGTTGCATGCGCCCCCGCACGTCGAACGTGCGGGGGTTTTTGTGTCCCCTTGTCTGCCGGGTGAGTCTGGTCGCATGTTCTGGACTCGTTTTGCTGGCGGCAATGCCAGCCTCGTGCAGATGAAGGAGGTTCACTCCAATTGAATGGGCAGCCCTACGTCACCGCGTTCACCGACCGTTATGGCGTCGGCCCTGAAGGACAGATCAACGATTTCATCAGCCGTCGTGGCGACCGATTGCTTCTGGCGGATCAGATAGACCTCAATGCGATGGTGGCGCGCTACGGCGCGCCGCTAGAGGTCGCGTATTGCCCTCAGATCACGCTTCAGATCGAGCGGATGCTGGCATGGGCGGGAGAAGCGCGTGCGCGGAGCGGGTATGTTGGCGGTTTTATCTATGCGTATGCGACAAAAGCCAACTTTGCCGAAGAGGTTGTACGCACAGCTATTAGCGCTGGCGCCCACTACGAAACTTCTGCCGCTGCCGATGTGACTATCGCGCATCGCCTGTGGCAGCAGGGAGTGTTGCCGTCGGATCGATACATCTTCTGCAACGGCTCGAAGGACGATGCCTACCTGGCTGCGATCAGTGCGTTGCGTCGTGCTGGCTTCGCGCGTGTTGTGCCGGTCATCGATGACCTGGACGAACTGGAGACACTGCTGGCGATGTGCCGCGAACCGTTGCTGATCGGTGTACGGGAGCGCCACGCGCCTGCCGATGTCGATGCAGATCATCCCGGTGGTGAACGGTTTGGCTTGACGCCGGACGAGATTGAGCAGGTTGTGGAACGACTGCGCCATACGCCGCACCGCCTGGTGATGTACCACGCAATGGTTGGGAGTCAGATCGAGGATGCCGATCGCTGGAATATGCGGCTGGCGCGTTCGGCTGAGGCGTATGCTCGCCTGCGACAGCAGGCGCCATCGCTGATGCTGTTCAACTTTGGTGGCGGAATGCCAACATCCGCCTATTCGCTCGATTTTCGTTTCGACTATGTTGGTTTTCTCGAGCGCCTGATGCGCACGCTGGCATCGACCTGCGCCGCCTATGATGTGCCGCAACCAACCCTGGTTGGCGAGTTTGGTCGCTATACCGTTGCGTCGCACAATGTCTTCATCATGGAAGTCGGACGGGTCAAGCGAGGACAGGGTGATGCGCCGGATTGGGTGTTGCTCAACGGCAGTCTGATGGTGTCACTGCCTGATAGCCTGATTGTGCCAGGTCAGGAGTTCATCATCCTGCCGCTGGATGGATGGAATCGTCCGGTGCGCCCGGTGCGCCTTGCCGGTCGCCTGACGTGCGACAGTGACGACTTTTTCCCGCGACCGGGAGCGCCGCCGCTGTTGTTACCCGATCCATATCCCAGTCAAAAGATCGCATTCTTTGGCGTTGGTGCCTACCAGCAGATGATTGCTGGGCGAGGTGGCGCGCATCATTGCCTGGCGCCAGAAATGCGGCGCATTATTATCGAACGTGATGAGGATGCGCTGGTAGTACGCGAGGTTGCGCCCCAGAACCTGGGACAGATTATGGCTCTGCTGGGGTATGCCTGTGAAACGCTGGAATTGCCGGTGCATCAACCGGTGCGCGCGCCGGTAGAGCGACGGGTAGTGCGCGAACTGTTGCGCCTGCCGCGTTCTGCGCGACGACGTACTGCACTGCGTAACGCACTTCCGCCGCGTTACGGCAGTGCAGCGCGGCATATGTGAATGTCGTTATGGACAACCGGGCGCCGTTGCGTGCAACGGCGCTACACCTCGTTGATACGCACTCGATCACGCGCCTGCGCTACCCGCTCGCACACGGCAACGAGGCGCGCTGCGCGCCATGTGTAGGTATAGGGCGCCACGCGCATGCGCCCGCGTTGCGCCAGCGTCTTTCGCAGCGCGGGATCGTCGAGCAGGGTGCGCAGCGCAGCCGCCAGAGCTGCAGCGTCGCCGCGGGGAACGTGTAGTGCGCCGTCTCCCCCAGTGATCTCGCGCAGCGCCGGAAGATCGGGGCACACTACTGCACGTTCCATCGCCATGTATTCGAACAGTTTCAACGGCGACGCCGTTACGTCGGTGACCGTATCGGGAATGACCAGCACATCGGCAGCGGCCAGATAGAGTGGCACCCGATCCTGTGGTTGTATGCTGATGAACGTTACCCGTTCGCCGATACCCAGGCGTTGCGCCTGCCCGGCGAGTGCCGTGCGTTCTGCGTCGCGCCCGCCGACCAGAATCAGGCGCGCGCCTGGCGTGTCAACCATGGCGTTGAGCAGCAGGTCAACCCCGCGGTAAGCGAAGGTCAGCCCGGCATAGACAACCGTGGGTTCATCCGACAGACCAAGCGCCCGTCGGGCGGCATCGCGGTCTTGTGGCACATAGCATGTTTCGTCGTAGGCGTCGGGGAGTACGGCGACCTCGCGTGGATCGCGCAATCCAGTTGATGCCAGCATATCGCGGAATGCGGCAGTGAGTGACGTCAATGCCGCGGGGCGTGTCAGGGTCAGGCGGTCGATCAGGTGCAGCAGCGGCTGCGCCCAGCCTTCTTTCGCGCGCGACGGATTGCGGCTTTCCAGATCGTGCACCTCATACACCACGCGCGCGCCGGTCAGACGCGGCGCCAGCAGCGCAAGCCACAGCGCGCAGATCACTTCCCGCACATAAATGACATCAAAGCGCTGGCGACGCGCCAGACGCAGCCAGGTCAGCAGCGCCAGCACCATCCAGGCATAGGCGCTGCGCTCGGCATAGTACCAGAGGGTGGAACGATAGACCCGTGACAGACGACCGATCCCGATGCGTGGCAGGTGGAGCGCCAACCCGTCGAACGCGCCTGGACCGGATTCGATGCGCGGTACAATCGCCAGAGTATCCGGCGCCAGCGTTTTGAGCGCCCGCAACGTTGCGTGCGTCTGCACGGCATTGGCAGAGCGCAGTTTGAGACTGTTAGGATAGGCGACGTAGCAGATGCGCATGGGGATTACCCGTTGTGCGTGGAAGGAACGCTCTTGCCCGACAGGAACGGCTCATAGAGGCGCAACAATTGCCTGGCGATCGTTTGCGAATTGAACGCTGCCGCCATGACCGGTCCGCGCTGCGCACACCTCTCCCACAGCGACCGGTCACGAAGCAACCGCACCAACGCCTCACCAATGGCGGCACCGCTGCGTGGCGCCACGACGATCCCGCAATCCGCTGCGGCGACATAATCGCTGACGCCAGTGGTGCGGGTGACGATGGGTGGGGTGCCGACCGCTGCCGCTTCGACTACCACCCGGCTGAACGACTCGGCGACCGAAGGCACAACCACAGCATTGGCAGCTGCGAGATGCGCCATCGCCTGATCGTGTGGAATGCCGCCAGTGAACATGATTGCTGTCGCAGCTCCCAACTCCTCCGCGCGTCGCCTCAGGTATGCGCCGTAATCGCCGAATCGCTTCGTGCTGCGGTTTGGTCCCACAATCACGACCTGCGGATCGATCCCGCCCTTACGTGCATGCGGAATGGCTTCCACCAGATACTCAATCCCCTTGAAGGGGTGGAGCCGGTTCAGGCTCACAACAATTGGGCGCGCAGGGTCGAGACCATAGCGCGCACAGATGTCAGCTCTGCACTGCTGACGCAATGCGTCGAGGTCTATGCCAGGAGGCGGATAACTATCGACGGTGATGTTGTAGGGAATGGCAGTGACTTTCGCGGGTGGGGCACCCAGACGCACCGCCAGCGAACGGATCTGCGGCGAATCGGCGCGCAGCACAGCAGCCTGGCGGAAGACGAGCGGCAGGATCATACGAACCGCAAGAAAGCGCCCATACCCGTAATCGAACTCCGGCACGCTCATAATATCGGCGCCGGGCAGTGTGACCGCAAGCGGCGGGCAGCGACGACGCGGTGCCAGCGCTGCGATGAATCCGAGAGGGAATGCCGTTTCGATATGCACCAGGTCGTACTGTCGTGCTGCAATGAACCGTCGGAAATGCACCAGCGCCCCCGCTAGATACGGATACCCCGTCGGTAACGCCAGCGCACGGTTCATAACTTTCAGAACGTGGTGTGAACTCACCGGCAGGCGGTGAACGAGGATGCCTTCCTGCATTTCGCTGAGCGGTCGGGAGATGCCAGCAGTGAGCGTGATCACCTCGGCATCGACCCCCTCTGCGCGCCAGGCAGCTATGACCTCGGCATGGATGCGGTTCCCCATCAATGCAGGGTCGTAGCGAGGAATGAAATAGAGAATGACCATAATGTGTTGATCCGTCACGACAAGTTTGCATCCGCTCACGGAAATGTAAGGAATTATAATGCGCATCGGCGACTTATTGTAATGTACAACTGTTACAATAAGATGGCATAGGATCGCGCCGCACAAATTGCAACCCTGCGCGTTGTCTTACGTGAGGAAACCAATGAATCTCGAATCGCTCCGTGCTGAGAATAATGCCTTGCGCGCTCGTGTGCGCGAGCTCGAGGATGAGCTTAAGCGTCTTCAGATGAGTGCACACACCGACCATCTCTCTTCTGGCGAATCTCGCACAGATTCCCCTGACTATTTCGCGGTATTGCACGAAACGGCGCTGGCGATTATGAGTCGCCTCGACCTGAACGACGTGCTTGAAACTATCATGATGCACGCGGCGCGTCTGGCAGGAACGGATGACGGGTTTATCGATCTGCTGTCACCTGACGGCATGTCGCTGGAGATGAAGATTGGTATCGGTAAACATGCCCGGAATCGCGGCAGCGTGATCGCAGCTGGAGAAGGTCTCAGCGGACGTGTCTGTCAAACCAGCGCGCCCATGATGGTTGAGGACTACCGCAACTGGGAAGGACGGGTGCGCTCGATCGATACGTCTGATTTCGGGACGGTCATTGCCGTGCCATTAAGATTGAGGTCAGCGATCATTGGGGTATTGGGCGTTTCCTACGATACACCGATCTCGAAAGCTGCCCAATTCGCTGCCCGCGCCGATGGGTCAGCGGTATTGGGTGTTTCCTACGATACACCGATCTCGAAAGAGTTTGAGTTGATCGTAACACTGCTGACGCGCTTTGCCGAACTTGCAGCAATTGCCATCGATAACGCGCGTCTCTATACGATCGCGCAGGAGGAACTGGCAGAACGCCGGCGAATCGAGGATGAAGTACGCGCGAATGAGCAACGGATGCGCGATCTCTATGCTGTCACGCGGCGGCAGGCGCAGGAGTTGCACCTGATCGGGCAGGTGCGCGAAGCCATAGCGCGTGAGATTGATCTGCCTGCACTGTTTCGCACCGTTGTCGAGTCGATTGCAGCAACATTTGGATACACCCTTGTCTGTATCTATCTGCGCGACGGCGACGAACTAGCGCTCCAGCATCAGGTAGGCTATGCTGTTCAACTGGATCGCATTCCCTTCGGTCGAGGCGTCATCAGTCGCACGATCCTTAGCGGTCAGGCGACACTGATCGCCGATGTCCGCAGCGAACCGGATTTCATTGGTGTGATGGACGATATCGTATCGGAGATCTGCGTCCCGCTGCGCGACCAGGATCGTGTCATTGGTGCGCTCAATATCGAGAGCACCGCGGTGTTGACTGACGACGATCTGCGCGTGATGACCGAGCTGGCAGAGCACATCAACGTTGCCATTGAGCGCGCCCGACTCTACGAACAATTGTGGCGGCGAGTGCAGCAACTTGATGTCTTGTACGACATCATGACGGATATTACTAGCAATCTAGATCGCGATACGGTACTGAAGACAATCGTTGAACGGACAATAGCCCTGCTGCGCGTTACGAGTGGGATGATTGCTTTGTATGATCCAGAGCAGAATAATTTACGGATCCATTACAGCGTCGGTATGAACCGCGATTACGCTGGTATGCGCATTGCGCTTGGCGAAGGCGTCATCGGCAGAGTAGCGCAGACGCGCCAGCCGCTCGTGGTCTATGATTACCAACGATGGGAGGGGCGAACGCTGCTGTTTCAGGAGATGCCTTCGGCGAATGTCCTGGGTGTGCCGCTGCTGTCTGACGATGAATTGATCGGCACGCTGAGCGCTGGTGATGTCAATCTCAAACGGGTGTTCACCGAGGACGATATACGTCTGCTTGGCATGTTTGCGCAGCAGGCAACAATTGCGATCAAGAATGCGCGTTTGTTCACCGAAATGCAGCACCTGGCAATCACCGACCCGCTCATGGGCATCTACAACCGACGCTACTTCTTCAGCGCAGCGATACGTGAATACGAACGCGCACGGCGTTATCATCACCCTCTGGCAGTGATTATCGCCGATCTTGATGATTTCAAGCAGATCAACGACCGGTATGGTCATCCAATCGGTGATCGTGTTTTGCAGGAAGTCAGCGGCATGTTTCGTCGCGAACTGCGGTCAATTGATCTGCTGGCGCGCTACGGAGGAGAAGAAATCGTTATGCTCCTTCCTGAAACCGATTGCAGCGGTGTAATCACTGTTGTTGAACGCCTGCGGTCCCGCCTGATGAGCGCTATACCGACCGAACGCGGTGACGTGCGCATCACCGCGAGTTTTGGCGCAGCGGTGAGTCAGTGCATCAGGACGCCAGATGTCGAGACGCTGATCGCCTGCGCCGATCAGTCGTTGCTCTATGCCAAACAGCAGGGAAAGGATCGTCTGGTTATCTGGTGTGACATGTGTGATGCAGCCGGTCATTGCCCCCATATTGCACCGCATATGTCGCCTCCTCGGGTGAGTACTATCTTTCTCCTGCCCGGGAAGCCGGACGAATCGGCGTGAAGCATGGCGCAACCAAATATCTGCTGTAGTACAAAGCTGCATGTGGGTAAGACGCCCGCGCACCCAAGTGGTGCAGGGACGTGCATTGCTCTAGCGCGCCAGGAACATCCCGGAACGACCATGGGTTGCCCTGGCAGGGCTGCATCCTGATCGATCACGATTTGGCATCACTCTGTGTATCACCCGACCATGCTGGTGTTCCTCTGTAAACTCGTGATCGAGATTGCGCACCAGGATAGTTCGGAAAGGCAAGCGTGTGGCACAGCAGATCACATCCCGTCCAGGAATCTTTATCGCCGGTTATACAGTGGTGGCATTGGCGCTTGGCGCGCTGGTCATTGCGCTGCGTGGATACGACCTTCCGCTCTTTATTCTGATCTGGCCTGTTATTCTGAGCGCCATACTTGTTCCCTGGCGCATGTACCTGATCCTTATCGGCATTGGTGTCACAGTGACGGCGGTAACTGTGCCGCTGGTTGTTCCAGACCTCAAACAATCGGCGATGACGGCGGCAGCTGCCACAGCATCGGCATTCCTGATCTGTGAAAGCGTCTACCGTGTCATGCGCCGTCAGCATGCAATGGCGCGCGCAGTGCAGGAGAGTGAAGCGCGGTTTCGTTGCACATTCGAGCGCGCCCCTGCGCCAATGGCAATAACCGATGTTCACGGTCGTCTGAAGTGGTTCAATCAACGTCTCTGTGATGCACTGGGGTATGGGTATGAGTGTGACGCGCTGAAGGGGCGGATGATTAATGATTTCGCCCATCCTGAGAATCGGCACATTCGCCTGCACGGTGTGCTAATCGCAACTGTCGATGGCGAAGCGTCGGTCGAAAAGCGCTACATCGCCGGGGATGGTCGAGAGATCCCTATGCTGGTCAAAGGAGCGCTGATACGTGACGACTCTGGCGAACCGCATGAGATTCTGGTGATATTTGTCGATCTGACCGCGCAACATAAAGCCGAAGCGCAGTGCCTGGCGATAGAACACGCTATGCAGGAAACGCAACGCCTTGAGAGCATGGGTGCGCCGGTAGGCGGGCTGGCGCACGATTTCAATAACCCGTTGTCCAGCATTTTGGGGAATACAAACCTTGCGTTGCTCGATATTCCGGCGCACGCGCCAGCGCGCGCGTATCTGGAGCAGGTTGAAATTGCCGCCCAGCGCGCAGCCGAGATGACGCGACAGATCCTGGCGTATACCGGGCGCGGTCAAGTAGCGCGCGAGATGGTCGATGTGCATCATCTGCTCGACGATTTCAAGACACTGCTGGAAGCTGCCGCGCCTGCGACTATTACGATCAACTATCAATTCGAACCAGGGCCGCTCTTGGTCTGCTTCGATCGCACACAATTGCGGCGGGTTATTGTCGCGCTGGTTCACAATGCTGTCGATGCGATCGGTGATGGCGCTAGCCAGATCACGGTGACGATTGGTGAGCACGTTTTTGATGACGCCCATCTTCTCCACAACCCTGTCGGTGCCAGGTTGCGCGCCGGGCGCTACGCGATCGAGGTACGGGATACTGGTGGCGGGATCGATAAGCAGACGATGGAACATCTGTTTGCCCCTTTCTTTACGGCGAAACAGGGCAGGCGAGGTCTGGGACTCGCGGCAACACTGGGGATCGTGCGCAGTCACGATGGCGCTATTCAGGTAGAAAGCGCTTCTGGACAGGGCAGCGTCTTTCGCGTGTTCATTCCGATTGCACAGGAGTGTCCTGAGACGAAGACCGCTCCTGCGGATGTGGATGCTTCATCTACGGTTGTTCAGTCGCTCGACGATCAGGCATCTCCGGTCCAATCCGCACCTGCGGGTTTCACCCCTGCTCCCCCGGTCGATCAACAATCAGCCGCGCATGCAATGCAGGACCTTGTGCTGATCGTCGATGATGAACCGATGGTGCGTTCGGTGGCAGCGCGCATGGTCGAACATACGGGTTTCACGACATTGCAAGCGTCTGATGGCATTGCGGGCGTTGACCTATTCCGTGCCAATGCCGACTCAATAGCCTGTGTCCTGCTCGATGTCTCCATGCCAGGCATAGGTGGAGCGCAGGCGCTTCAGATGATGCGCGCCATACGGCCTGACGTGCCGATTGTGTTGATGAGCGGGTACGCGGGTGAAGAACTGGCGGATCGTTTTGCGCAACTGCAACCGAGCGGCTTTCTGTACAAGCCGTTCAATATCGCTGAACTCAAAGCCTGCCTCGAGAGTGCGATCCGGAAAGGAGTGCGCCCAGGATGATGCAGCATCAGCGTCGCAGCACATTTACCAGTTGGCGCACCGTTGCAAACGGATCGACTGCACGCATCACTGTTCCCATTACGGCTACACCGGCTGCACCAGCGTGCAAGCAGTCGGCTGCATTCTCCGTCGTGATACCAGCCAGGGCAATGACAGGAATCGTCAAAGCATGCGCCACCTCTCGCAATCCTTGCAACTCCAGGGCAGGACCATAGTTGGGTTTGCTCTCCGTAGCAAAAATCGGGCTGAGTGTGATGTAGTCTGCACCGGCGCGCGCTGCTATTTCAGCTTCCGCCAAAGAATGTGCGGAGACACCTACCCATCGCATTGGTCCTACCATCTGACGGGCATACTGCACATCTGATCCCCACGGCAGATGTACGCCGCACGCCTGTGCCGCCACTGTGGCCTGAACATTGGAACTGACACTCACAAAAGCATCGTAAGGGCGAGCCAGATTGATAATCTCTACCGTCAGCGCAACCAGGTCGTGGTGAGATAGATCTTTCTCACGTACCAGGATCCAGCGACAACCTCCAGCCAGAGCCTCAGCCAGAACTGTCATAAGCGGTCGAGATGTCATCTTACGATTGGTGATGACCAGCAATGGCGGATCGGGCAGCTTCATGCCTGAATACGTCCCTCCCACGGGCTCGATGCACTGGCATAGAGCCGACGCGGCATGCGTCCTGCTTCGTAAGCCAGACGCCCTGCTTCAACTGCCAGCCGCATTGCTCGTGCCATCTTGACCGGATCGTGAGCTTGCGCTACTGCCGAGTTAAGCAGCACACCGTCGCAGCCCATCTCCATAGCGATGGCGACATCAGAGGGGACGCCAACGCCCGCATCGACGATGACCGGGATACGGCATTGGTCGCGGATGATCTGAAGATTATAAGGGTTGCGGATGCCCATGCCTGAACCAATAGGTGCAGCCAGAGGCATTACCGCAGCACACCCAATAGCTTCTAGCTTTTTGCAGGTCACCGGATCGTCATTGCAATAGGGTAAGACAACAAAGCCATCGTCAACCAGCGTCCGGGCGGCCTGAATCAGTTGCTCAACGTCAGGAAAGAGTGTCTCTTCGTCGCCAATCACCTCCAGTTTGATCCAGTTTGTGCCCAATGCCTCCCGCGCAAGCCGGGCAGTCAGAATGGCGTCTCGCGCTGTGTAGCAACCAGCAGTATTGGGGAGGATAAAATAACGTTCCTTGAGCAGATCGAAGATCGTTTCGCTCTCTGCACCGAACTTAACCCGACGAATGGCAACCGTCACGATCTCAGCACCGCTGGCTTCCAGTGCATCCAGCATAACTTGTTGATTGGGATAGCGGGCCGTGCCCAGGAAGAGTCGAGAGCATATTGTTTTCCCAGCAATCGTCAGCGGTGATGAATTTATGCTCTTTTGCGATCTTTCGGTCTGGATGCCTGCATCTTGCAGGTTTGTTGTTGGTGTCGTCAACATCGTTCTGTCTCCTTCTCTTTAGCCGCCAGCAACGGCTCGCACAATCTCGATCTGGTCACCCGGCTGTGGTCGTACTTCGCGCCACTGACGACGAGGAATAACTTCAGCGTTGAGGGCGATGGCGATTCCTGGCTTATCGGGTTCGAAGCCAAAACTTTGCAGCAACTCATATATCGTCTGCCCTCTGTAGGGTTGCAACTCCCCGTTCACCGTGAAGGTAGCGTCTGCGACTGTCTTCTTCTCCATGGTTTTACCTCCTCTCTTTAGTTCATCCCAATTGATCTTCGCTGGATGCTCCTGATACTTGTCGAGGGTTCGTTGGATGGAAGCGTTCCAGTCCGAAGGGACGGATCAGCGCTGGTGTCTCTCCGGTCAGGATCAGTTCAGCAATTGCATCTGCTGTAATCGGTGCGAGCAGAATGCCATTTCGATAGTGACCAGTGGCGAGAATCAATCCTTCCACTGGTGTCCGCCCCAGGATCGGTGCATCATCCCGACTGCCAGGTCGCAATCCAGTCCATAGCTCGACAACAGGGGCTTCGTCGATAGACGGGAGAATCTCCCACGCACGGCGCAGCAGCGCATAGATTCCACCCGCAGTAAGATGGCTGTCAAAGCCCCTTTCTTCTACCGTTGCACCGATGAGTAGCCGACCATCTCGACGAGGAACGAGATAGACATCACGCCCCCAAATGACATGGCGTACCAGAGGCGCGTCTTCAGGCATCGCAATTGCAATCATCTGACCTTTCACAGGCCGTACCGGTGGCCGTGCTTCCCGTGGAATGCCGGGCAGCCCTGCTGACCAGGCGCCAGCTGCAATCACAACGGTTTGTGCCAGGAGCGTCTCGCCTGAGGTAATCTTTACTCCACGCACCTGGTTTCTGTCCACCAGGATTTCGGTCACGGTCGTCCGTTCGCGCAAGATGCCGCCAGCGGCGAGGAAGGCTGTACGCAGAGCGATTAGCACTTTGCGATTATCGACCTGATGATCCAACGGGCTGTAGATGGCAGCGAGCACGTTGCAGGCGAGGTGTGGCTCGCGCTGGCGAGCGACAGGACCGGCGATCCATTCCAGTTCTATGCCCAAACGGCGCTGAAACGTGTATTGATGGTGCAGGCGTTCAGCCTGATCGCGATCCAGAGCCACCACCAGTGTGCCTTCGGTGCGATAGCCTGTATCAATCCCGCTGGACTCCATCAACTCTTGACTGAAATCAGCCCAACGAGCGTGACTTTCTCGCAGCAGGGAAAATAGCCTTTCCTCTCCTGGTTCTGCTTCGATATAGGGCGCCAGCATACCAGCTGAGGCCCAGGTGGCCGCAGGCAGCATCGCAGGACCCACTTCGCTGCGCTCCAGGACAGTCACCGCCTGTCCAGCCTGAGCCAGACGCCAGCCAATGCTCAGTCCAATGATGCCGCCGCCGATGATCAAAACTGGATGTTGCTGTGCTACTGCCATTGAGCACGTTCCTTTCTCGAAGAACAGTCACCGGATCAAGCGACCTGCGATGATTGTAAGCACTCTTCGCGCTCGAAACTCACTCACAACGTTATCTTGTGCTTTTTGTGATAAGCGTTGAACCCTGCCCAACACGGTACGTCATTGCTTCCCCGATCACCCGTCACGCTTGATGTCGCTCGCATGCTGCGTGGCGACTGCCCGGCGGATCCAGGCTTCCTGATCCTCGCGCGTGGTGACGATTCCGTCGAGATACGCAGCGCGCAACCCGGCAAGCAGTTCGCCAAAGCGGGGACCTGGTCGCAACCCTAGCGATTCGAGGAACTTTCCGTCAACTGCAAGCCTGACGCCGCGCAGATGGTCGATGTAGCGCTGGATGGCTTGCGCAGCGGTGTGCGGTTCCGCAATCTGCGCTGCCCGGAGTGCAGTAGTGCCAATGCCATGCAATGCCCGATCGATCACGCTATCGGCAATCCGCTGATCAGGGTGTTCCGCTTCAGCGATCAGCGCTTCCAGGCGTTCGCGCACCAGGGTGATGTCTGCCAGCAGGCGCGTTTCGCTTGCCGGCAGGCGATACGTTGCGGCAAACGTTGCGCGCTCGTCACCAGTCAGCGGATAGAGCAGAAGCGCCAGGTACAGTTCAGGCAGCGTCGTGTCGGGAAAAGCTGCCTGTCGTGCCGCGACAAACCATTCGGCGATTGTGACAGTCCATCGCAGTGCAGGATGCACAGCGTGCAGCACTCCCAGGTCGTCGAGGAGCGCCAGGGCTGGCTCAGGATGTTCTTCCGCCAGGATCAGCCGCAGTTCGTTCATGACCCGCTGCGGCGTGGCGCGACCAAGAATCCCCTGTTCGAGTGCGTCGCCGATCAGGGCGCGTGTACGCGGCTCGATGGTGAACCCTAACCGCGCGGCAAGGCGCGCCGCGCGCAGGATGCGCGTCGGGTCGTCGATGAAACTCAGGTTGTGGATCACACGGATCAGCCCTCTAGCAATGTCGCGTCGCCCACCGTAAAAATCGTAGAGCCAGCCATAGCGTGCCGGGTTGAGACAGATCGCCAGTGTGTTGATGGTAAAATCGCGTCGGTGTAGGTCATGGCGCAACGAGGCGGCTTCTACGTCGGGCAATGCCGAAGGGTGCTCGTAGAACTCAGTGCGTGCCATAACAAAATCGAGCGTCAATGCGGTTCCCGCATCACGCTTCAGGCTCAGCGTTGCGGTGCCGAATGCTGCGTGACTGCGCACTGTGCCGTTCAATTCGGTGGCCAGTGCTTCCGCCAGTCCGATGGCATCTCCCTCAACCACCAGATCGAGATCGTCTGGGGTACGTTGTAGGATCATATCGCGCACTGCACCGCCAACAATATACAACGCGGCACCGCGCTGCTGCGCAATCGTGCCAGCTCGACGAAGAATGGCGAGCAGGTCGCGGTCGAGAAATCGCTCCAGCGCCTCACCAACAAGATCGTGATCGCTTTTGCCTGCTTCCTGCCCTGCTGCCCAGGCGCGCAGCAGGTCGCTGCGGGTGATGATCCCTAGCAGTCGTTTCTGAGAATCAACCACCAGCAGACGCCCGGTGCGGTCGCCGTTATCAGCAGCGAGCGCGCTGCGCACCGTTGCGAGCGATGCGTCCGGCGGCAACAGCGTCGGTCCGTGCCACAGGTAACGCGCCAGCGGCGCGTCGCGCAACCCGTGACGCAGTGCCCGGTCGAGATCGCGGCGCGAGATCAGCCCCTGGACAACCCCGTCATGATTGACGACCGGCAACGCGCCATGACCATAACGTAACAGGAGTTCTTCTGCCTGCGCTACCGTTGCATCGAGCGGTGCGGTATGCACCGGGCGGGTCATAATATCAGCTGCGGTTAATGCTGGTCGCATCAGTTCGCGCACCGCTGCTTCCACCTGGTTGAGCAGCGAAATGGCATCAATACTACGCACATACGCGGCAGCGGCATAGCGATGTCCTCCGCCACCGAACCGCGCCGCCAGCGCGCCGGCATCGAGCGTATCGGCACTGGCGCGCAGAATAAGTTGCGTGCCGGTATCGCCAGTTGCGATCGCCAGCACAATGACCGCCGGGGCATATAGGTCGCGCAGGCGATGGGCAAGCGATGAGAGTTCGGGCACTGGTCCATCGACGCGCGCCCGGGCGAACAGCACACTCCAGCCGCTGATCTCTTCCAGGCGCATGGTCTGTTCGAGTTGATGCAACACCTGCTCTTGAACTGCCGAGAGAGGACGGCGGAGAAACTCGCCAACCGCTTCGATCCGCGCGCCGCGTTCGAGCAACCATGCGGCGCAGGCGACATCGATAGCGCGTGTGCCGGGCAGTGCCAGGTTGCCAGTGTCCTCATAAATGCCAAGAAGGAGCAGAGTCGCTTCGACGGGGGTCAACGGCAGATGATATTCCATCAGACGGCGCACGAGAATCGTTGTGGTGGCGCCGGTATCGGCATAGATCAACTCTTCGTTGGGGGCGAGATCGCGTTCAGGGCGATGGTGATCAATAATGATCGTTGGGATCGGTGTGTCACCCAGCAATGGCAGGCGCGGGGCGGTAGACGTATCCACCAGGATCAGGCGTGTCACCGGTTCGCGCGGCAGGTCACTCATGCGGACGAACGGCAATTCCTCGCGGTACAGCGCAGCAAACTCGCGCACATTCTCGTTCAATTGCGGGTTGAGCACCGCCAGTGCGCCGGGATAGAGGCGCGTCGCCGCCATTTGCGACGCCAGCGCATCGAAATCGGTATTGCTGTGGGTGAGGATTAGTTCCATAAACCGGCGATGGCGCGTTCAAACCATTCAATCCACACCAGACTCGCTGCTTGCTGAACTTGGGTAACAGCGCACATCACAGATCCAGGTCGGGCGGCAAAAGGGTGCAATTCTCCACCATTCGACGACACTCAACCCAGCCTGCCACTTCACGCCCATCATTCAGTGTAACATATCCGCGATGGTGATTGGTCCGACATATTCACCATACTGGCGATTGACCCGGTCGGGGTGCATCTCGCCAGAGTGGATCTGCTGGTAGGGGATGCGCTGTACGCGCAAAGCGTAGGCCTCCCGATCTTCATATAGCCGGATGACTGGCGGGCGCAATGCGAGCAGCACCCCGATGGCGGCAATGCACTCAGGGCGCCGACAGCAAGAATGAGAACTGAACGCACAATAATGGCGCGATTCACCAGACAGCGCAACCTCGCGTCCGGTCTCCGCACTCTCCAGAACGGCTTCCATCATTTCCTGCACAATCAACCCATGGCACAGCGGCGCCTGGCATGGCACGCCGTCCGGGATGCATTCAACGAAGTGGGCGGCAATAGCATTCCATACTCCTTCCCAGTCTTTGGGAACATGGAAGATGCTATCCACCGGTGTACCAGCAATGGTGCGATAGACAGTCAACAGATTATAGCAACGCACGCCTGCTTCGGTACCGAACAGTTCGATCTGGAAATCGTCAGGTTGATGCGCCGCCCAAAAACTTTCGACCTGAAGCCCGGCGCCGTTGGCAAAGCGAATGAAACCGCCAGCGTAGTCATCGGCGGCATACTGTTGCTCCGGCGCCGGCTGTGGCTTGTAGTCGAAATAGCCAATGCCGCGCGGACCGAATTTCGCCCCTGCGACAGCGACAGCGCTCACCGGTTGCGGCATGCCTATCATCCACCAGCGGCATCGAGCACGTGCACTCCCATATCTATCTATCACGGAAGGCGCCGCCGCCTTTTTGAACAAACCCCGGACTCCAGTGCGGAATGCTGCTCCGGCGTACACTGCGCGCACGCGCGTAGTACACTTCGCCGAGTTCGCCACGCGCCGCCGTAGCGCCGACGATCTGCGTCTCACGGGAAAACCGGGTCGAGAATGACATCAATATTGACAACCCCTGCTGCCTCGGCTGCCGCGACGAGATCGCGCGCCGGAGTGACGGCATCGGCAAGCGGCTTGGTGACCAGCACATGCTTGTCGTTGCGCACGGCTTCGAGCGCAATCGGAACGTGGAGTTGGTTGGGCGTGCCGACAAACACCGCGCTGGAGTTCGGTGGTCCACCATTTTGCCATCGCTGCGGTCTCGGCGGTCAACTCGCCCCGGTTCAACGCCAGCATGCACTGATCGACGAACACACGCCCAATCTGCACTTCGGTCACGAGTTCCGCCAGGGTGAAACGCACCGATTGGAGCGCACCAATCGGACGACCGAACGCCTCACGTTCACGGCAGTAGCGGATGGTTTGTTCGAGTGCCGCTTCTGCGGCAGCCACAGCGCCAACTGCAATTGCAAGGCGTTCGCGCGGCAATTGTTCCATCAGATAACGAAAGCCCTGTCCCTCTTCACCAAGGAGGTGATCACGCGGCACGCGCACATTGTGAAAGAACAGTTCAGCGGTATCCTGCGCGTGCAGTCCAATCTTTTCCAGGCGTCTGCCGCGCTCGTAGCCCGGCATATCACGTTCGACGACCAGCGGACTGATCCCCTTATGCCCGGCTTCCGGGCTGGTTTTCGCCGCTGCGATCACCAGGTCGTTGAGGATGCCGTTGGAGATGAAGGTCTTCTGGCCGTTCAGGAGGTAAACATCGCCATCGCGTAGCGTTGTTGTGCGGATCGCTGCGAGATCGCTGCCAGCGTCCGGTTCGATCATCGCAATAGCGGTGATGCACTCACCGCTGACGCAGCGCAGTAACAGCGTCGGCGTTGGTCCGGCGTGCTATAGTTCGTGATGTAGGTAACAACAATATCAGTATGCAGCACGAAACCCCGACCGGTCGCGCCAGCGCGCCACAACTCTTCGCCAATAACGACATTGAAGCGGTAATCGCGTGCGCTGGGGCCGCCGTACTCCTCCAGTACATCCATACAGAGAAATCCCTAACGACCAGCTGCCTGCCAGAGATCGCATGGAACGACGCCGGTACGCTCCCATTCGGCGTGGAAGGGCGCAATCTCGCGCTCAACGAATGCGCGAAACGTGGCACGGAAAAGGTCATGTTCTGGCTCAAACAGGGTGCGTTTCATCAGACCAAAATATCTGGCACTGGCGCGGGCGAGCGGGTCGTGATCTGTTTGCCCAGGCGATCAAGCGCATATTCGATCCCTGCTTGCAGGTTGCTGCGGGTTACAACAGTGCTCAGATCGATGCCCAGGTGCACTATCGCCTGCGCCACTTCTGCCGAAATGCCGACCAGGACGCACTGGGCGCCAAGGAGCGATGCAGCGCGGGTCGTCTGAATCAGGTGGTTGGCAACCGACGTATCCACAACCGATACTCCCGTGATGTCGATGATGGCGATCTCGGCGGCATAATGCTGAATGCCGTTGAGCAACGCTTCCATGATCTGCGCGCTGCGCCGGCTATCGATCGATCCGACAAGTGGGAGCACAATAATCTCGTCGTAGATCGGCACGACCGGCGTTGACATTTCGCGGATCGCCTGGATGAGACGTTCCTGTTCCTCGACGGTTGCGCGCAGTTGCTCCCGGCTGCGCTCCAGTTCCACGCGCTCCAGCATGCGCTTTGTAATCACCTCGGTAAAGAGGACGATCCCACCGATTGAGCCATCTCCCCTGAACCATGGGTAGCACTTCCAGTTTAACCACTCGGTCGACCCATCACCACGAGTCCAGGGATCCTCCTCCGCTTCCTCGAAGGAGCCAGCCAGCACCCTGCGGTGCACCTCTTTCCAGCGTTCGGGCAAGTCGGGGAAAATCTCATAGTGGGAGCGACCAATGATATCCTGCCCCTCCAGATGGTAATCACGAATCCAGCGCTGGTTTGCCAGGATGTAACGCATATCGGAGTCGAGCATGGCAACCGCAGCAGGGGCATGTTCGACAAAGAAGCGCAATCGTTCTTCGCTGGCACGCAGTTCATCCTCAATGGTCGCATAACGTTGCATCTGCTGCTCCAGTTCTGCGATCCGCGCACGAAGTTGCTCAATCTCGGTTTCGGGAGCGTCGGTCATGTCTGCCTCACAGTGGTAAAAAAGATGTATACGACCTGATACCATTATAGTACAGAAGTCGCAGGCGCGGCGTGAAAGCGCACACGACCCTGTTGTAGTGTAGGTTGTCTGCATTACGGGAACATACCGCTTTGCATGCACCGATCCGAACGTTGCGTATGCCGAGTCATCGGCGCTCACTGCATACTGGCGCCCCTGTTCGGATTGCGCCCAGGTACATTACTGCACGCACCACAGCGAACAGGTTATCGAGCACATGGCACCGGTGGCAGAGCATATCGACAATGGTGCCGCCGCCCTCCTCCCTGCAATAGTTCCAGGAAGGACGCTGCCTGGATTGCCAGTTCTCCTCGAAAACCCAGTAGCCGAACTCACCGCGCACCGAGAGGATTCTGCCAAAGAAACCGCTTTCAACCAGGCGTTTGAGTTTGCGCAGACTGGGGAGAAAGAGTTTATCCTGCACGACGCCGTGCCTGATGCCAGCAGCTTTCGCGCGGCGCACCAGATCAAGCGCATCATCGAGCGTTGCTGCGGACAGTTTTTCGCAGTAGACATGTTTTCCGGCTGCAATCGCCGCGCGCACGCTTTCGCGCGACGTTGGGTTATCTGTGCATCGAAGTAGATCACATCGGCAGGATTGGCAAGGCATGCATCGAGATCGGTGCTCCAGCGGGAGGTGCCGTACATATCCGCCAGTGCATGCATCTTCTGCTCGTTGCGCCCGACCAGGATCGGGTCAGGCATCACCACATCGCCGTTTGCGAGCGGCACACCGCCAGCCTGGCGAATGGCGACAATCGAGCGCGCGAGATGTTGATTGGTTCCCATTCGTCCAGTGACGCCATTCATAATGATACCCAGCGAGAGCGTAGCCATAGAACATCCTTTCTGCCAAAAAAAGAACGCGCTCAAGCAGCGCGCCTGGACAGCGCATATTTCGAATGAGACGTGCTGGTTATGTCGCGGATGGCGGCACCGTGCTCTGACGCACGATCATCTCGGTCGGCAGGTGAATGGTGCGCAGGGTGTCTTCTGCCGAGAGCGCCAGTGCGAGCGCTTCTGATCCAAGCTGGCTCATCGGCACGCGCATGGTCGTCAACGCCGGTGTCACATCGGCGGCAATCGGAATGTCATCGAAACTGACAATTGAAATCTGGTCGGGCACAGCGATCCCGTCTTCCTGCAGCGCAGCGAGCGCGCCGATTGTCATCACATCATTGAGTGCGAAGATCGCCGTGATTGATGGAAAGCGCTCCAACAGGCAGATCGCCGCCTGTGAACCGCCATCGCGGGTAAAACTGCAATGATCGCTTCAGGCGGCAACATGATCCCGCCTGCCTGAAGCGCCTGCACAAAGCCGCTGCGCCGATCACAGGAAGTGGTCAGCAGTGTAGGACTGTCGATCACGCCAAATGAGCGACGCCCCAGATCGAGCAGATAGTGCGCCAGCGCCCGCGCACTGCCGACGTTGTCGGGAACAACGGCATCGGCAGCGATATTGTAGCGACTGATGACCGCTACCGTCCTCCCATCGAGACAAATAAGTCGATTGGCTCAGTCATAGGTCGGCGGTAGGCGCGATCATCAAGATCGCTGCCTGCCAGGATGATCGCCTCGACGCTCTGTGTCTGCAGCGGGTGCACATACTCCAGTTCGCGCTGTGGATCACGGAAGGTATTGCGTACAATAAATGCCCGGCATCGGTAGCGCTGCGCTGAACGCCCCGTAGGATTTCTGCGTAGTATGGATCGCTGGTGTCATGGACGATCACCCCCACTGTCTGTGTGAAGGTGCGGGCAAGCGCCTGCGCATGTGCATCAGGGACGTAGTGCAGTTCATACGCGGCAGCTGTAACGCTCGCATGCATCTCATCACTCATGGCGCGCGCTGCCGTTGAGCACACGTGATGCAGTAGCCAGCGAAACCCCGGCGCGACGAGCGATATCAGCAAGTGTGACAGCCATAAAGCAGTTCCCGAAGCACGTTGCCCTTACAGGAGATCGCCGATCAGTTCGCGACAGGGTATAATACAAACAGGATCCGCAATCACCCCTCAAACAGCATGGCGCTGCTAGGTGTTTGCACCAGACGTATCGCTATGCAAACCTGCCAGCCGTGCGTGAACAGTGGCGAGAGAAAGGCGAGAGACAGTGGATACACCTGTCGAACATCATTATCTCCGCATTAACGGCATTCGCTTCCATGTCGTCCGCGCAGGGTGTGGGGATCGCCTTCTCCTGCTTTTGCATGGTTTTCCAGAGTTCTGGTGGTCATGGCGTCATCAGATCGATGCACTTGCCGATCGCTACACCATCGTTGCGCCCGATCTGCGCGGCTACAATGAAACCGAGAAACCTGCTCGCGGCTACGAACTACCGGTACTGGTGCAGGATGTGGTTGAACTGATTCAGGCGCTTGGCTTTCAGCGGGCATACGTTGCCGGGCACGACTGGGGTGGTATGATCGCCTGGTCGCTGGCGATTGCGCATCCGGAGCGCGTCGAACGATTGATCGCCCTGAATATGCCGCATCCGGCGCGTTTCTATCAGGAACTGTGGCAGAATGCAGAACAGCGCCGTCGCTCGCGGTATATTCTCTTTTTTCAGATCCCCTGGCTGCCTGAACGTGTGCTGAGTGCGCGCAACGGTGCGGCGTTCGACCGCATTTTTCGTTCAACGCCGATTGATCGAACTGTGTTCGACGATGAGACGATTCGCTGCTATAAACAGGCAATGGCGCGCCCCGGCGCACTGACCGCTGCGCTCAACTACTACCGCGCAATGGGACGGTACGGCGCAGGAGATCTGTTTCGCGGCACAGGCATGCGGGTCACCGTACCGACGTTGTTGATCTGGGGTGAGCAGGATGTCGCTTTTGCGCCGGAGGTCGTCCGAGGTACGGAGCGTTTCGTTCCCGATCTGCGCATCTGCATGCTGCCACATGCGTCACACTGGGTGCAGCAGGTTGCGCCGCGCGAGGTCAATGCTGCTCTGCGCGCATTCCTGGAATGACCAGGCGCGCCTGAGCATGAGCGCATGTACCGGTGAAACTATGGCTATCGTCTATCGTCGCATCGAAACTATCGACGAATACCGCGCCGTCGAAGACCTTCAGGCGCAGGTGTGGGGCAGCGATGCACGTGATGTCGTTCCGCTCCATCTGCTGCTGACTGCCAATAAGAACGGCGGGCTGGCGCTCGGTGCGTTTGATTCCGATCTGGCGCCGCCGGGCGATCTGATCGGCTTTGTGTTCGGTTTCGTCGGTCTCACGGCAGCGGGACAGATCAAACACTGTTCGCACATGCTCGGCGTGCTGCCGCAGTATCGTGATCGGGGGATCGGTGAGGAACTCAAGCGCCGTCAGCGTGACGTCGTGCTTGCGCAGGGCATCACGTTGATGACCTGGACGTTCGATCCGCTCCAGAGTCGGAATGCGCGCCTGAACCTGCGTAAACTTGGCGCCGTATGTCACACATATGCGCGTAATCTGTACGGCACGATGAGCGACCGGCTGAACGCCGGGGTTCCCAGTGATCGTTTCGAGGTGGAATGGCATCTGGCATCGCGGCATGTCGAAGCGCGTCTGGCGCGCGCCGAACCTGAGCCAGACCTTGCGACGCTGCTCGCTGAGGGCGTACCGGTACTGAACCCGGCATCCCTCGGCGCCGCCGACGATGCGCCCGCTCCGGTTTGCTGCGATCCGTCTGGCGCTCGCGTCCTTATTCGCTTCCCGACCAACATTCAGGCACTCAAAATGACACGACCTGCAGAAGCGCTGACCTGGCGCATGCAGGTGCGCGATCTGTGCGAACGGTCGTTTGCCGCCGGTTATACGATTACTGACGCTTTTACCGCAGGAGCGTGCAGTTACTACCTGCTGCACCAGCACTGGAGCATTGTATGAGGATCGAAGCGATCACCCTGCACCATATCGATATGCCGCTGGTGGCGCCGTTCGAGACTAGTTTCGGGCGTGAGACGCACCGCCCGTGCATTCTGGTCGAGATGCGTGCAGATGGACGAACTGGCTGGGGCGAATGCGTTGCCGGTGCAGGACCCTGGTATGCGTATGAAACCATTGGCACTGCCTGGCACATTATTGGTGAGTTTCTGGCTCCGATGTTGATCGATCAGGATATCGACTCGCCTGAATCTCTTGTTGAACGGTTTGCTCACGTGCGCGGTCATCCAATGGCGCGCGCCGCCGTCGAAGCCGCGTTCTGGGACATTTTTGCTCAGGCGCACGGCGTATCGCTGGCGCGACTTATCGGCGCGACGCGGCAACGGGTGTCGGTGGGGGTGAGCGTTGGAATCGAACCGACACTCGCTGCCCAACTCGAACGGATTGCGCAATTTGTTGAAGCCGGATATGCGCGCATCAAACTGAAGATCAAACCGGGATGGGATGTTGCTGTCGTACGCGCAGTCCGTGAGCGCTGGCCCGATATTGCGTTGCAGGTGGACGCCAATTCAGCGTATACCCTTGCTGATGCACCGGTGTTTCGTGAACTGGACGAGATGGACTTGCTGCTGATCGAGCAACCGCTGCACCACGAGGATATGGTCGATCACGCGCGCCTTCAGTCGCAACTGCGAACCCCTATCTGTCTCGATGAAAGCATCCACTCGCCCGATCATGCCCGCTGGGCGCTCGATATCGATGCCTGCCGCGTAATTAACATCAAGATCGGGCGGGTTGGCGGGTTGACCGCTGCGCGTCAGATCCACGATCTGTGCGCCAGTCGCGGCGTACCGGTCTGGTGCGGCGGCATGCTAGAAACGAATGTGGGGCGTGCGGTGAACCTGGCGCTGGCAGCGCTGCCCAACTTTACGCTGCCCGGTGATATTTCCGCCTCGGCGCGCTACTATCACTACGACATTGCGACACCCGACTTTGTGTTGAACGATGACTCGACCATCACCGTTCCCGATACACCTGGCACAGGCGTCGTCGTTCTGCCGGAGCGCCTGCGCGCCGTACAGGTGCGCGAGATGACAATTGGGAAAGGATGAGACTGTTACCCTGCCATTTCCTGGCAATGTCTGCATTTATGCTGCGACCATCACTCCAACCACCTCTTCCAGTGATGTGAACCCGTCACGGCGCAACCGGCGTGCAAGCCCCTGCTTGATGTCGCGTGCGATTGCAGGTCCTGCGTATACCATGCCGGTATAGATCTGGATCAACCGCGCGCCTGCGCGAATGTGCTGATATGCGTCCTCTGCCGTGACAATGCCGCCGACACCGATCACCGGTGGCGTTCCGTGCGTCATGCGGTAGATCGCGCCGATGACCTGACGTGTGCGCTGCGTCAGTGGACGACCGCTCAATCCGCCGGTTTCGATTGCCAGTCGGCTGTGCAGACCATCACGCGCCAGGGTTGTGTTGGTCGCAATGAAGGCTGCAATACCGGCGTCGCAACCGGCACGCACGACTGCTTCGAGTTGATCCGGGGTCTCGTCGGGCGACACCTTCAGCGCAATCGGACGCGGGTGTGGCAGAGCGCGGTTGAGTCGCGTCAGTTCGCGCAGGAGCGTCTCGAGCGCTGCACGTTCGTGCAGGCGACGCAAGCCCGGCGTATTCGGTGATGAGATATTGACCGCCACATAGTCGGCGAGTGGCGCCAGTGCAACGAAGGTTGCGACATAATCTTCAACAGCGCGTTCCAGTGGCGTGTCGCGATTTTTGCCGATATTGACGCCAACGATGACATCGCGTGAGCGACGTGCGCGCAACGCACGCGCAACTGCAACCATGCCCGGACTGTTGAAGCCGAGACGGTTGATCAGCGCAGCATCCTCCGGTAGACGAAAGAGGCGTGGACGCGGGTTTCCGGGTTGCGGGCGTGGTGTAACTGTGCCAGCTTCGATATGACCGAAACCAAGGACCGCCAGCCCATCAACCAGATCGGCGCATTTGTCGAACCCGGCAGCGACGCCGACCGGATTGGCGAAGTGCAGCCCCGACCAATCGACTGCCAGGATAGGATCCTCCCAGGCATACAGCGCACGGATCAGACGCGGCAACAACGGCGCACGACTCGTCACCCGCAGCGCCTTCGCTGTCAGATCATGGGCGCGCTCGGCGTCGAGGCGGAATAAAAGAGGGCGAATAAGACTGTAGAACAAGGTCATTGTCAGGTTCCTGGTGAATGGCGATACAACCCCTAACCCCCGACCTCGCGCAAATCGAACCATGGTCCCTCGACGCAAGGCAGGCGAACTCTGCCTCGCAGTTCGACAGCACACGTTCCACACGCGCCGAACCCGCAGCCAGGCGGCGATTCGATAAGCATCTGCGCAAACCCGCGTGCCCAGCGGAGACGGACGGAGCGCATGATCCGCCCTAACTCCATGAGCGCCTCTTGCGGCAATGCTGCCACGACCGCGTCTGCCCATGCCAGCATCGAAGTTTTATCTGTTGGCTGCAGCACTGCTGCAACGGAAGCTGCAACATTCGTGTCCACTGTTGTGACATACTCGATTGCGGAGGGAAGCAGAAAGGGCGGCGGCAGGCATTCCTGGTCATCAGCGAAGGCGAAAAGGGTCACAGCAGCGCAGGGTGCCGCGAGGCGTGCTATGAAGATCAGCGCAGCAAGCCTTGCACCGGCGCCAATCAGCAACAGATTGCACTGGCGATCATTCAGGGGGAAGGGACGCCCAGACAACCCCACGACATCGAGGGTTTCGCCTGGCAAACGACACGCCAGCCATGCTAGTCCTGGCTCGTGCGGTTCATAGAGCAACGCCAGCTGCCCAATTTCCGGCATCGTTGCAGCCAGAAAGAGCGGGCGACGCAACAACCGATATTGGTCATCGGGATCGTCGCAGCGCACCAGCAGCGCATGACCGGGGCGCGCATCACGCGCCAGATCGGGAGCGTGCAGCGCAAGCCAGCGGAGGCGTGCTGTCAACTGGCGATGGTCAGCGATTACAAGTGTGTGCTGGCGTGCCATTACTCGCCATTCTCGTTGCCAAGGATTCCTTCGAGCCGCGACGCCTGCTGCAAAGCGCCAGTGCTGACGCCAAAATTGCCACGGCGGAACACGATCTGCCCGCGGTACATCGTCAGCATTACCTGTCCTTTGAGACGTTGACCGGCAAGCGGCGTATTACGCCCTTTTGAGAAAAACTTCGCAGGATCGACAGTCCATGGCGAGTCCGGGTCAAAAATAACGATGTCTGCTGGCGAACCCGGGCGCAGTGTTGCTGGCGCACGTCCAAGCACCGTCGCCGGACCCTCGGTGAATTTGGCAACCAGATCGACCAGGTCGAGTTTCCCGCGGTGCACAAGGGTCAATGCCAGCCCCAGCGCCGTTTCGAGACTGCTGATGCCCGGTGCGGCCAGGCGGTACTCACACTCTTTATCAACTGCGCTCTGCGGTTCATGATCCGATGCAATAGCATCAATCGTCCCATCGCGCAATCCTTCAATCAACGCCTCCACATCCTGTTCAGTGCGCAGTGGCGGTCTCACGCGCGTTGATGTGTGGTAGGGTGGTAACATTGTTGGTCTGAGACGCGACGGAAGATCGAGACCATCCTCATTTGCATCAGTACGCTCGCGTCCCCCGCGATATCCTGATTTTCCCTCGCCGTATGGTGTATCGAGATTGCCCAGAACCCAGCGATCGGTCAGCGTCAGGTGATGCGGCGTTACCTCGGCGGTTACGCGCACACCGCGCGCTTTCGCGGCGCGGATAAGCGCAACGCTTCCGGCAGTGCTGACATGGCAGATATGCAGATGCGCCCCGGTCATTTCTGCCAGCGCAATATCACGCGCAACCATGGCTTCCTCGGCGGCAGCCGGGTACCCCGGCAAACCGAGGCGGATACTGACGGCACCTTCATGCATGCCCCATCCACGGGTCAGGCGCACATCTTCGCAATGCGCCATGATTGGCGTGTCGAGCATTGCCGCATACGCCAGCGCGTTCCGCATTACTGCTGCGTCCATTACGGCGTTTCCCTCATCAGAAAAGCCGACGCATCCAGCTTCAACGAGCTCCGCCATTTCGGTAAGCGTCTGCCCAGCGCGCCCAATGGTGATTGCGCCAATTGGCTCGACGCGCACCACGCCGCGTCGCCGCGCAATGTCACGGATCTGACGCGCCACCGCAGCGCAGTCGATAGGTGGGCGCGTGTCTGGCATCACGCACAGCGTGGTAAATCCGCCAGCGGCTGCTGCTTTCGTTGCGGTTTCGATCGTCTCCTTCTGCTCCTCGCCCGGTTCACGCACGTGGGCATGCAGGTCGAGGAAGCCGGGAGCAATCACCGCGCCGCGCGCATTGATCACCTCAGTGTGGTCATCGAGTGGCTCCGGCGCAATAGTAAGGTCGGCAAGATCGATCACCTGAACGACCTTACCGTTTTCGACCAGCACGTTGCCGATGGTGGCAACGCGCCGTGCCGGATCGATAATCGAACCATTCTTGATCAGATACCGCATAGGAACTCTTTTCACTCGCCAGAGAGACGGTAGAGCAACGCCATCCGCACCGCCACTCCATTCGCGACCTGATCTTCGATCACGGATTGGGCTGATGTGGCGACATCGGGCATGATCTCGACGCCTTCGTTCATCGGACCGGGATGCATTACTAGGCAATGGGGTGCTGCACGCGCCACACGCTCGGCAGTGATTGCAAAAAAGCGAGTATACTCCCGCAGTGAGGGGAGCAACCCTGCTTCCATTCGCTCCTTCTGTAGGCGCAGGGTCATGATCACATCGGCATCTTTGACGCATTCGTCCAGGTTGCTGGTGATCGTCAAGTCGGGCCAGGTCGCTTTCCAGAACGACTCCGGCCCGATCAACGTCTGCGGCGCGCAGAGTATCACCGAAGCGCCCATACGGGTGAATCCCCATAGATTGGATCGTGCGACGCGACTGTGCAGAATGTCGCCGACGATCACTACCTTGAGACCTTCGATGCGCCCCAGTCGCTGCCGCACAGTGAAGAGATCAAGGAGCGCCTGGGTCGGGTGCGCGTGTCGTCCATCGCCAGCGTTGATCACCGAGCCGCGAAAATACTGTGCTGCCAGATATGGTGCACCCGACTCACTGTGGCGCATGATCAGTATATCGGCACCGAGCGCCTGTAATGTTCGCACTGTGTCGATCAACGATTCGCCCTTCTCGACACTGCTGCCGCGCGCTGTGAAGTTGACGACATTGGCGGAGAGCGCTTTCCCGGCAAGCTCGAACGAAATCCGGGTGCGGGTGCTCTCCTCGAAGAACATGTTGACAATCGTTTTACCACGCAGGGTCGGCACCTGCTTGATTGCCCGTCCAAGCACTTCTTTCATGCTGACGGCGGTTTCAAGAATCTCTTCAATCTCCTCAGGGGAGAAATCGTCGAGATCAAGCACATGTCGGCGACGATGCCGTCGTTTTCCTGCTTCTGCAGGTACGCTCATGTCTCAGAACTCCTTACCCGCTGGTCTCTGTATTGCGCACAATGAAAACCCCGTCCACGCCGCCATCGACCTCATGCAGGCGGGTAGCAATCCGTTCATCGCGTGAAGTAGGTACGTTTTTCCCTACGAAATCAGCGCGGATCGGCAACTCGCGATGACCGCGGTCGATCAGCACTGCCAGTTGAATGCGCGCCGGTCTGCCAAAATCGGTCAGTGCATCAAGTGCAGCGCGAATGGTGCGCCCAGTGTAGAGCACATCATCAACGAGCACAACCGTGCGCCCATTGATGTCGAAGGGGATGTCGGTGGCATGCACGACTGGCGCCGGACCGCGAATGCCGAGGTCGTCACGGTAAAGGGTGATGTCCAGCACACCAACTGGCACGCGCACACGCTCGATCTCTTCGAGCACAGCCGCAATGCGCATTGCCAGTGGGGCGCCACGTCGCCGGATGCCGACGAGCGCCACATCGCGCACTCCAGCGTTGCGCTCGGCAATCTCGTGCGCAATACGAGTAATGGCGCGGCGAATATCATCAGCATCCAGGATCTGCTTTTCCCCCATATGCGCTACCCTTCAAGCATCTGTTTCAGGTTGCTCAGCGTCCGCTCCAGGTCTTTCTGGTTCTGCCGTTCAACGAACAGTTTGTCGAGAATCCCGCCGATCAGAGCGCCGCCCGGGACAGTGTAGTCGATGCGCACATGCACCTGTGTGCCGCTCATTTCGGGGGTCAGGCGCCACACCCAAACATTCGACAGGTCGCCGCTCCCCTCTTCGCGCAGATAGCGCCCTGGTTCAATCGCGGCAAAGGTTGTTTTGCCGCGGAAGGTCAGCGTTCCCGCCATTTTGAACGTCCATGCAAACGTGTCGCCAACGTTGCGCCCGGTCACATCGCGCACTTCTTCAAGACCAACGACCCATTTCGGTGCGTCTTCGACGCGGAGAAGCGCCTCGAACACTGTATCAACCGGCACATTGATGAAGATGCTATGTTCGACCGACGACATTGTCCTGCTCCTTTCCCGAAACATTGCGGACAGCTCTGTGCTGTGGAACAGCGCAGCGCGCGATTCGGTCGTATAATACGGGAGATCAGACAGATTGACAATCGATCAACGCTTTCTGGATCAATGGCGCAGCGTGAAACAACCATCTACATCGGACTTGGCAGCAACATTCATTGGTGATCGCGTTGCCGGGCTACAGGAAGTAGTTGTGCATTTGAGCCGGGTCATCAAGGTCACGCGCGCCTCAAGCCTGTATGTGCACATCCCTCACCCGCGTCTGGCTAAGCGCGCATTCGTCCTGAAGCCGCTTGCTGAACTTGCGCCCAACCTGATGCACCCGGTGTTGTACTACGTCGATGATGCCGACTAGGTGAAACTGTACGATCCAGGCGCCTGATGCCGATGCCGCCAGGCATCATATCCCCAGTTCCGTGCGCAGGCCGGCTATCTCTTCCTCCAGTTCGTGCGCCAGTGCAAGGCGGTCCGTTTCGGGCAGGAACGCCGCGTGCGCGCCAGTCAACGCTATCTTCGTCAGTTCATCGGCAGTAAAACCAAAAAGCCGGGTTGCCAGGCGATATTCATTGCACAGGGTTGTGTTGAAGAAGACCGGATCGTCGGTGTTGATCGTCAGTGGCACGCCAGAGTCAAAGAGGCGACGCAGCGGATGTGCATCGAAACCAGAGACAGCGCCGGTGCGCACATTGCTGGTCGGGCAGACATCGAGCACGATATTGCGCGTTCGGAGGGCGGTGAGCAGTTCTGGATCGTCGATGCTGCGAATACCATGCCCCACGCGGCGGACACCGAGCGCGTCAATGGCGCCCCAGACGCTTGCAGGACCGACCACTTCACCAGCGTGCGCCATCACCTGCAAGCCAGCGTGTCGCGCCGCAGCAAAGACCCCCGCAAACGGCTCTGGCGGATGGTTGATCTCATCACCGCCGATCGACCAGCCAACCACGCCGTAGGGCATATTTCGGATAGCATGATCCAGCAGTTGCCATGCCAGTTCAACCCCGAACTGGCGCCCATAATCGAACACCAGCCCGACCCGCACGCCGTACTCACGGGCTGCGCGCGCAAAACCGGATGCCGCACCCTGCACCACTTCATCGAGATCGAGGGCGCGGCGATGATACTGAACCGGCGAAATCATCACTTCGGCATAGCGAACGCGCTGTTTCGCCAGATCCTCGCCAACTTCATACGCGACCTGCTCAAAATCGCGCCCGGTTGTCAGGGACCGCGCCAGCACCATGAAGATGGTCAGGAATTCGTGGAAGTTATGATAGTTGAAGAGTTGCGCGACCCCCGCTTCATCGCGCGCTGGCAGGTCGACGTCGTTGCGTTCGGCAAGCGCCAGCAGGGTGGAAGGGCGAATAGCGCCTTCCAGGTGAAGGTGCAATTCGACCTTCGGCATGCGGGCGACGAACTCATCGATCTCAGGGAGTAATTGCTGCTGGGTGCTCACAGCCACCTCGATTCCTCAACAGACGCACTGTATCCGAATTGCTGGACGCAGATATACAGCGTCAATTCCGTGTACGTCGGAGCAGGGCGTCGTTGCTATGAACCGGGGCGGATCAAACGCGATCAGCGAGTTGCCGCAGCTTCAAGGCGTTCGGCGTTGTCGGCAATGATCAGCGCATCGATCAGGCGGTCGAGATCGCCATCGAGGATACCTGGAAGATTCGAAAAGTTTTGCCCGATACGATGATCTGTCACCCGGTCTTGCGGAAAGTTATAGGTGCGAATCTTTTCAGCGCGTTCGCCGGCACCCACCTGCGCCAGGCGCGACTCTCCCAGTTCTTTGCGGCGCTTTTCTTCTTCGCGGGCATAGAGACGGGCGCGCAAGACGGCGAGCGCCGATGCCTTGTTCTTCAGTTGCGAACGACTATCTTGACAGGTCACAACGATTTCTTCCGGCGTCCCTGGCTTGTACACAATCCGCACTGCCGAGTCGGTGGTGTTGACCCCCTGACCGCCATGCCCGCTCGAACGAAAAACATCGACCCGATAATCGGACGGGTTCAGTTCGATCTCGGTCTCTTCAATTTCCGGCAGGACGGCGACGGTGGCAGTAGAGGTGTGAATCCGCCCGCGCGCTTCGGTCGCTGGCACCCGCTGCACGCGATGGACGCCACCTTCGTACTTGAGGCGGCTATACGCTCCTTCCCCCTTAATCTCGAACACAATCTCTTTGTAGCCGCCGGGACCGTTCTCCGTTGCGCTGATGACTTCTACATCCCATCCACGCTGTTCGGCGTAGCGCGTATACATGCGGAACAGGTCCGCGGCGAAGAGTGCCGCTTCGTCGCCGCCTTCGCCCTGCCGCAGTTCCATGATGACATTCTTCGAGTCATTCGGGTCACGCGGCAGCAGCAAAACCTTGATATCCGTCTCGAGTTGGGCGCGGCGCTCGATGAGATGGTCGAGTTCCTCCTGGGCAAGTTGACGTACCTCCGGATCGGTCTCGTTCGCCAGCAAGAAGCGGGTATCCTCGATCTGGCGTTCCACATCGCGGTACGCCTGATACGCCTCGACGAGCGGTTCAAGGTCGCGCTGTTCACGTGCATACTTCTGCAACCGAACAGGATCAGTAGCGATCTCGGGTTGCGCCATTAGATCAAGCAGTTCGTTGTAGCGTGCAGCAACATTAGCAAGTTTATCGATCAGAGCAAAAGCCATAGCCGTGACACCTGAAGCATTATACTATGTGCATTGGGCAAGACAGAGCGCCGGGTACCATGCCCGGCGCTCTGCGACGGTTTGGAAACAGGTTAACCTTGTTGAGCCTGCTGCAATGCCTTCTTGCGGCGGTTGCGCTCGGCGCGGCGACGTTTCTCTTTGCGCTTTTCGCTTTCGGAAATAAAATGCATTTTCTCGCGGAAGGTCTTGGTGATGCGCTCGGCAACGACAACCTTGTTGAATCGACGGAGCAATTGGTCAACAGTCTCGCCTTCACGTCGTTCTACTCGCATATTTCTGGCTTATCCACACACGCTGGTGGCTCACCCGGCGCGGAAGAACAACCTGTTCACCTCCCCCTGGCGCAGCATTACGGTGCAATCTGCGCCTGCACCGCTTGCACATTCTTAGTATACACGCTCGATTCGGATCGTGCAACCCATGACTAATCTGTACATGCCAGTCTTGCCGCATGCGTGTTTTTGTGATAGCATACGGCGCCACCTGGATTGTCATTAGCGTCGTATTCAGTTGCCGCGAGAACGAAAGAGACGAGTGTTCCTATGACTGATACCGCACGTCCTCCCCGTCCACGTTTTATTGGCGTCGATACCTACTGCGATCCGCACGGTCGGTTTACATTTCGGTATCCCACCGACTGGCATCGTTTTGATCTTGACCATGGTCTGGAAGGGGTTCTCTTTTCGCCTGAGCGCGAGGATCCGAAAACGTTCTTCTCTGCGTGGGTTCGCCAGCTCGAAGCCGAAGCGGTCGCTGAAGATTTGCCGATGCTGCGAAAAGGTATCGCCGACGGGTTGGCGCAACTCCCGGAGTGCGTAATCGAGTCGAGTTCGGACGACACCTACGGCAATCTGATTAAGTTCGAGCGCATCTACATGTTCCGTGACGGCGACGACGTGCGCAAGCGCAAGGTCTGGATCTTGTATGTCGCGCAGTGGCAGATCGTGCTGACCTATCAGGGGCGCACGCCGGAAGAGTGGGAGTATTGGCTACCGATGGGCAACTATGCGTTTGCGCTGTTCAGTATTCCTCCCGAACTCTGGTTTGCGACCGACCGTGACCTGACGAAGAAAACGGGACTGCCCCGCAAGGAAAAGGTTAGGCGAGGACGCGCGAAGAACGAGGAATAAAGGTTGAACGTTGAGTGTTGAACGTTGAATGTTTGGGTGTTGGACGATAAGGGTTGAGCATTGAACGTTGTAACGTTAGAGTTGCAACGTTTTATAGAGTGGGTGCAAGCGTGGGGAACGCATCTAACTCGCGACCCTCTGCACAACATGTTCTGTCGCTCCATATCATTGGTGCATGCGTTCTGATTTGCACAGTGCTGGCACTCACAGCTGTGTTTCTTCACCCGCGCAATTGCGCATTGTTTTCTAAGCTGAATCAGCGCGGCGTCGCCTACAAGCATGTCTTCATTGATCGCACCTGGCCCGACACGGTCAACGACGTCACCTATGGTGCGAAGTTGCTGATCACGACTCTTGAGAAGGGAGAGCTCGCCAGGCGGCTGGACTGTCGCGGATGGCAAACTGATTGTTTCTTCACTGTGCGCGAATTGGGGATCTACCGCGAGGCGTTGCCTGAACTGACGTAGCAGCAGCGTTTGCTATGGATCGTCTGGATCAAGCAGGCGCTTGGCATAACACTGTGCTTCCGAAGAACGTTGATGGAACGGGTTGCAGGTTGCAGATTGAGAGTCGCAGATTAGAGGGTCGCAGGTTGCAGCGGAGACGCACACACGGGTGATAGGCGTCGCACAGAGTACAGGTTGAGGGTTGCAGGTTGAGGACGCCTCTAACCTCCCATTCGGTTCCCGGTCCTCAGTTCTTAGTTCTCAGTGCTCGGTTCTTGGTTCTCGGTTCCTGGTTCTTGAACACCATGCGACTCTCCAGATCTGGTTTCATCCTGATCGCCGTATCGTCTGTCACGTGCGTGCTTGCTACTGCGCTGCTGTTTGCCCTCCGCCCGCGCCCGATCACCAGCCATGCGGATGCCATCGCCACGATCCTGGACCGACGCGGCATTGTCTACGAGCAAGTCACGACCGATCAGGTCTGGCCCGCAGCCGTCAACTATTACGCCTACGGTCCGTCGGTCTACCCGTACAGCGCGACGGTTAGCGTCAGATTACCAGATGACACGATTGTGCATGGAAGCTTCGAATGCACCGATGATCGCTGCAAATGCCAGGTGACGATTGTGCGCTTCGCTATCGATAATGAACCGATCCCGGACATCAGCAACGTGCGACCGCTGCCCTGAATGGAGTGGTTGCGGCAGGTGATCCAGATAGTGCGTTCATTCGGGTATGTGATGTTTGTATCAAACGTGCTCGAAAAGCATCCATAAGCTTCTTTGTTTCAGGTTGACCGGTTCAGTTTGACAGTCTTTCAAAACAACGATACAATACCTCTGAACACCGTGTACAGAATCTGGAAAGGAGAGATCATGGCATAGTTCCCTCAAATATACAGTATGTGCTCCGCCACGGTGAGCATCACTTTTAGATACCCTTTTCTGACGACCGAATCGATCACTCAATGCATGAGTAACAGATGCCCTGTACAAGGAGGTACCACGTGAGCAACGCACGGAAGCTCAACCGGCGCTCATTCCTGCGTCTGTCAGCCGTCACGGCGGCCAGCGCCGCGATCGCAGCCTGTGGTGGTCAGCCTGCCGCACCTCAACCAACCACTGCGCCCGCGCCTCAACCGACCACTGCACCTGCTGCGCCCGCTCCGACCACTCCTCCTGTAGCAACTGCCATTCCTCCGGTGACAACCAAGTTCAAAGAAGCGCCAATGTTGGCGAAACTGGTGCAGGAAGGCAAGTTGCCGCCGGTGGATGAGCGCCTGCCGAAGAACCCCTATACACCGCCCCACTCCTGGCTTACCGTCGGCAAGTATGGCGGTGTGCTGAAGAAGGTCTACAACAGCAACTGGGGCATCACCGGTTTCATCCACGAGATGCAGTACGGCTCGTCGCCACTGCGCTGGCTCAAGGATGGCCTGGCGATCGGTCCCGGTTTTGTTGAAAGCTGGGAGTCGAATGCGGACGCGAGCAGGTGGACGTTCAAGATCCGCGAGGGGATCAAGTGGAGCGATGGTCACCCGTTCACCACCAAGGACATCATGTACTGGTGGGAATATACGGTTGGCGGCAACGGTAAGGAGAAGGAGTTCCCCGCCGGTCTTAAGCCGATCAACAGCCCGCCGGATGAAGCACGATCCGGCACCGGCACGCTGATGACCCTCAATGCGCTGGATGATTACACCTTCGAAATGGTATTCGACGCCCCTGCACCGCTAACGGCGGACCGCCTGGCGATGTGGGTCAACATGTTCATCGGTCCGGCATGGGTGATGCCGCGCCACTATATGGAACAGTTCAACCCAGTGCTTAACCCTGACAAGTACAAGGACTGGGAAGAGCATCAGCGCAAGTTCAACCACAACAACCCCGACTGCCCACGCCTGACCGGTTGGAAACTGGATGTGTTCGAGGAAGGCGTCCGCGCCGTCTGGTCGCGCAACCCCTACTACTGGGCGGTTGATAAGGAAGGCAACCAGTTGCCGTACATCGATCAGATCATCGTGACGGCAGTCAAGGACAAGGAGATCGAGAAATTGGCGTACACCGAGGGACGCGCCGATCACGCGCACTTCCACGGTCAGGGTCTGGCAGATGTCCAGTCGTTGCGTGATGCCGAGTCCAAGAGCCAGCTCGAAGTTCGCTTCTGGGACTCTGGATCGGGTACTGGTTCGCTCTACTTCTTCAACATGGACTTCAAGGACCCGAAGATGCGCGCGGTGTTCCGCGATCCGAAGTTCCGCCAGGCGCTGTCGCACGCCTACAACCGCGCCGATGTCCAGAAGGCGGTCTACTTCGGGCTTGGCGAGTTGACCACCGGCACCTTCAGCCCGAAGGCGATCGAGTACAACATCAACGATCAGGGCAAGCAGATGTACGCTGCGTGGCGCGATAGCTACGTCAAGTACGATCCGGCGCTGGCGGAGAAGATTCTGGACGAGGCGGGCTACAAGAAGGGTCCCGACGGCAAGCGCACCATGCCGGATGGCAGTCCGCTGCAGATCCAGGTAACCTATGGCGCCAACGCAACGCCTGGCGGTGAGCACCTGTCGAAGAACGAGCGTCTGGTGCGCGACTGGCAGGCGATCGGCATCGATGCGGTGCTCACGCCAATTCCGGGTGAGGGTGCCGATGAGAAATGGCGCGCCGGTGAAATTCCGATGAAGACCGAGTGGGAAGTCGGTGACGGTCCGAATCACCTGGTCTTCCCGTCGTGGTTGGTGGCGGACGAGACCGAGCGCTGGGCGCCGCTGCACGGGCGCGGGTACACGCTGCGCGGTACGGCATCGGAGAAGGAGGAACTGGACAAGAATCCGTGGGATCGCAATCCACCGCGCATTGTCCCCACTGATCCGGATTATATGCCAGCGATTAAGAAGCTCCACGACCTGTTCGACAAGAGCAAAGTGGAACCGGACGCCATGAAGCGCCACCAGCTCGTGTGGGATATGATCAAAGTCCACATCGAGGAGGGTCCGTTCTTCACCGGCACGATCGCCAACCCACCGCGCATTATTCTGGTCAAGAAGGGCCTGATGAACGTGCCAACCCGCGACGATCTGTTGAAGGAAGGGTTGGGCGGCTTCGTCAACCCATGGATCATCCCGTCTCCAGCGGTGTACGATCCGGAGACCTGGTACTGGGATAACCCCGACGCACATACGGCATAACCGCTCAACGGCTTCCCTCCCGCAGGTTGAGCGATCTGCGGGAGGGAAATCGTTGGTGCGAACCTATTCTTGGCTATTGTATTGTACATTCTGGAATAGTGAGGCGGAGATGATCAACTTCATTGCCCGGCGCGTAGTCAACATGTTTTTCTTGTTGATCGTTGTCTCCTTTGTAGGGTTCTGGATCATTCAACTTCCCCCCGGATCGATCCTCGACGTGCAGATCCAGCGCCTGCGGATGCAAGGAGGAAACATTCCCGAATCAATGATCCAGGCATTGCGTGACCGCTACGGCGTTGACGATCCGTTCTATATACAGTACTGGAAGTGGGTTTCGCGTTCGTTACAGGGAGATTTCGGCACCTCATTCGAGACGGATCAGAAGGTTGCAGAGCGCATCTACAATCGTTTGGGCTTTTCTGTGACATTGTCGGTCATCGCGCTCGTTTTCACCTGGCTGGTTTCTATTCCGATCGGCGTGTATTCGGCGACGCATCGCTATACCTGGCCCGATTACATCATTACCTTCATTCAGTTTTTGGGTCTTTCGATTCCCGGTTTTCTGCTGGCGCTGATCCTGCTGATCACTGCATCGCGTTTGTGGGATCAGCCGATTGGCGGTCTCTTCTCACCGCAGTATGCCGACGCGCCCTGGAGTATCGCCAAAGTGCTGGATTTCCTGCGCCACGTCTGGATTGCCATCGTCGTGCTGGCGATTGGCGCCACTGCCGGTCTGACCCGTGTGATGCGCGCAAACCTGCTCGACGTGCTGAATATGCAGTACATTCAGACAGCGCGCGCGAAGGGGTTGAAAGAATCGACAGTCATCTGGAAGCACGCGGTGCGCAATGCTATTCACCCGCTGGTGATGGCGCTCGGAACGCTGTTGCCGGCGCTGGTCGTCGGTGAAACGCTGATTGCCATCATCCTGAGTCTGCCGACGATCGGTCCGCTCTACCTGGATGCGCTGCGCTCGCAGGATATGTACCTGGCGGGAACCATCCTCGTGATGCTTTCGGCGTTGCTGCTGATCGGGAATCTGCTCGCCGATCTGCTGCTCGCCTGGGTGGATCCGCGTGTGCGTCTCGAATAGACAGTGTGAACGTTGAACGTTGAATGTTGAACGTTGAACGTTGTTAGTAAGGATTGGCGCTATGGCAACGACTGCAAGTAAACTGCCCAAAGTCGCCAAAGGCAAGAAGCAGGAAGACGTCGGCCAGATTCCGCAGTGGAAGTTAATGGTGCGGCGCTTCAGTCAGAGCAAATTGTCGGTCGGTGCGCTGTTCGTGCTGGGTGTGATGTATGTGATTATGATCTTCTCGGATTTTCTGGCGCCCTACCCGCACGATGTGCTCGACTCGAACAATGCGTTTGCTCCCCCGACGCAGATTGTCTGGGGTCCTGAGGGACCGGGCATCTATGGGTTGAAGCAAGAACTGGATATGGAGCGGTTTCAGTGGATATATACGCCTGATCCGAGTGTGATCTATCCCATCCGTTTCTTCGTCCAGGGTCATGAGTACTATTTCCTCGGACTGTTCCCGTCACGCCTGCATCTGTTTGGCGTTGAAGCGCCACCCGAAGCCAACGCGCGCGTGTTTCTGTGGGGCGCCGATAAAGAGGGGCGCGACCTCTTCTCGCGGGTGTTGAAAGGATCGCAGATTTCGTTGACCCTTGGGTTCTTTGGTGTGTTTCTGTTCGTCGTGATTGGGTCGATTGTCGGTACTGCCTCTGGGTACTTTGGCGGCGCGCTCGACAACCTGATCCAGCGGTTGATCGAGTTGATCCGCTCGTTCCCCGACCTGCCGCTTTACATGGCGCTGGCAGCGGCATTGCCGCTTAATGTGCCGATCACCGTGCGCTACTTCCTGATCACGGTGATCATCGCACTCGTCGGCTGGACCGGTCTGGCGCGCGAAGTACGCGGTAAGGTGCTGGCATTCCGAAGCGCAGACTATACCGCTGCCGCAATTGCCGCTGGCGCCTCACACTGGCACATTATTACGCGACACCTTATGCCCAATGCCATGAGCCATATCGTGGTCGTCGGCATGCTCTCCATCCCTGGCGCCATTGGTCTGGAAACGGCGCTAAGTTTCCTGGGGCTCGGCATTCTGCCGCCAGCGGTCAGTTGGGGCATCCTCCTGCGCGATGCGCAAAGCGTCCAGGCAGTCGTAACCTACCCCTGGCTATTGATACCGGTTATTCTGCTGATCATCACGGTGATGAGTTTCAATCTGCTCGGCGATGGCGTGCGCGATGCAGTCGATCCATATGCGTAAGGAGCCTCTCCTATGACGAATGCAGCAGCGACGGGAACAGAGCGCACCAACATTCAGATCGTCAGCGAAGACGATGTGGTACGAGTTGAAGATCTGCGTCTCAGTTTCTATACCTCGCTGGGGGTCGTGCGGGCGCTCAACGGGGTATCGTTCAACATTCCACGCGGAAAAGTGCTTGGCGTCGTTGGCGAGTCAGGATGCGGCAAGAGCCAGACGGGTCTTGCGATTATGCAGCTGACCTTTGGTCGTATCGAGGAGGGACGAATCCTGTTTCGCGAGTTCAACACCAGTGAAGTGATCGATATTACCAAACTTGAGAAGAATGGCCCTGAGATGCGCCGCATTCGCGGCAACCATATCTCGATGATCTTTCAGGAGCCGATGACGTCACTTAATCCATGTTACACAGTCGGTCATCAGATTGAGGAAGCGATCCTGCTTCATCAGACGCGGGATAAAGCTGAGGCGCGCCGTCGCACGGTCGATATTCTGCGCAAGGTCGGTATGCCGAACCCAGAGCGCATCGCCGATAGTTATCCGCACCAGCTGTCGGGCGGCATGCGTCAGCGCGCGATGATTGCGATGGCGCTCTCCTGCAATCCGACCCTGCTGATCGCTGATGAGCCGACGACGGCGCTCGATGTGACGACTGAAGCGCAGATCCTGGACTTGATGCGCGATTTGCAGCATGAGATCGGTACCTCGATTATGTTTATCACCCACAATATGGGTGTGGTCGCCCAGATGTGCGATGAGGTCGCCGTAATGTATCTTGGTCGCGTCATTGAGCGCGCAGCGGTCGATGATATTTTCTACGATCCGAAGCATCCCTACACGATCTCGCTGCTACGTTCGATTCCGCGTCTCGGTATTGCCCGCGGTCAGAAACTTGAGTCGATCAAGGGCACAGTGCCCGATCCGTATTCGACTGTTCCCGGTTGCCCGTTCCATCCACGCTGTCCAGCAGCTATTCCCGGTCTGTGTGATACTGTGATGCCAGAAGAGATCTTCATCGCCGGATCGCAGACGCATACGGTTCGCTGTCATCTGTATACGTAGAGGAGCGCTATGGATACCGCAAAGAAAAATGGCAGATCAGACGAAATATTGCTCGAAGTCCGGGGTCTGAAGAAGCACTTCCCGATCCATAGCGGTTTCCTGCGGCGCGTGACAGGGTATGTTAAAGCCGTTGATGGGATCGATTTCTATATCAAGAAGGGTGAAACGCTCGGTCTTGTCGGTGAGTCAGGGTGTGGCAAGAGTACAACCGGTCGCACGATCCTGCGTCTCCTCGATCCGACGGCAGGTGAGATCATTTTTGATGATCCGAATATCGGGAAAGTAGACCTGGCGAAACTGAGTCGTGCGCAACTCAAGCGGGTGCGTCCGAATATGCAGATTATCTTCCAGGACCCCTTCTCGTCGCTGAACCCGCGCCTGACGGTTGGGCAGATTGTCGGCGAGCCGCTTGAAATCCAGAAGGCGGCATCCGGGCAGGCGCTCAGGGATCGGGTGGCTGAGTTGCTTCAAGAGGTCGGTATCCGCCCGGAGAATATGACGCGCTATCCGCACGCTTTCTCCGGCGGTCAGCGTCAGCGTATCGGCATTGCACGCGCCCTGGCGCTCAATCCAAAACTGATTGTCTGTGATGAACCGGTTTCGGCGCTCGATGTGTCGATCCAGGCACAGGTGCTCAATCTGCTGGAAGATTTGCAGGAGAAGTATAATCTGACCTATCTCTTTATCGCGCACGATCTGAGTGTAGTTGAGCATATTTCGGATCGTGTAGCAGTAATGTACGTCGGCTATATTGTCGAGATGGCGAGCACCGAGGATCTCTACTACCACCCCAAACATCCGTACACCGAGGCACTGCTGGCTGCCATTCCGAAACCCGATCCACGCAAGCGGACACGACCGATCAAACTCCCTGGCGATGTGCCCAATCCGGCAAATCCTCCGTCAGGGTGCTACTTCCATCCACGTTGCCGGTACGCCGAAGATATCTGCAAGGTCGAACGACCACCGTTGCGCGACATTGGCGGCGAGCACTGGGTTGCGTGCCACTTCGCCGAGCGGTTGCAGTTGCAGGGTGTGACGCGCCTGAACGAAATCCCGTTGATCGAGCTTCCCAAGCGCCAGGCGCCAGTTCCTGCCGCGTCGCCAGCGTCGTAGGGGTGCAGTCGTGGGGGGCGCAGCGCCACTGCGCCGGAGAGGGGTGCTTAATGTCCCGCGTGCGTAAACGGCGTTCTGATGCAAGAGATGCCAACCATGAAGGTTGGCGACACAATATGTTTGCGTGGTATACAACGGTGGTTACATCACCCAGCAATCGGTGAGGTGGCATGTAATGACAATCCAGCATTCGTGGGATCGAGAGTCGGCTGAGCGCCTATTTGCGCATGGTCAGGTCTGGGCAGACGGTGTAATTACTGAACGTGGCAAAGATTCTGAGAACGACTGGTCTTTCATCAATGTGCTGCTGGTTTCTACAGAGGTAGTGGAGCGCCCTGTCTTACTGACGCATTGGCATAGTCTTCGAGCGTATGATGCAGTACATCTTGCTGCTGCGCTGAATCTGGCAGGAAGCGCTGGCGGAACCTGTCACGCTGGCAACGTTCGACCACGAACTCTGGCAGGCGGCGCGACAGGATGGCATGCACGTCTATCCGGCAGCCAGTTGATGCGCCGTAGGGGCGCAGCGGCGCTGCACCCCTACGGTACCCAATCACCGGGTGCGATACGATCCCAGGTAGCGTTGAACCAGGCTCAGACCAAACTCGTTCTGGAGTAGGGTGCGTGCTCCTTCGGCAGTTGCCTCAAGTGCGCGTCCCGTCTGGCGACAGATGGCATCTGCCAGGAATTGGGGTAGTGGCTCCTGGAGCGCCCCCAGGCGGAGCGCAGCGCGGAATGTCGCCAGCACTGCCCCAAGCGGCTCGCGGGCGATCAGAGCGGACGGTAGTTCAATCCGGTAGGCTGGCGCAGCAGCGTCGGGGCGATAGTAGATGACGTACAACTGACCATATGCCTGTTCGATGGCAGCCCGGCGTTCGGCAAAATCCTTTAGGCGCGGCGAACGATAACCAGTCAGTAAATGTGGCCGATCACGGCGAATGAGTGGCACGGGCAGCGTATACTCCCCTGGTTCCAGCACTGTGCTCCACAACGTCCGGTCGGTCACCGTGCCCGACAAGTGCGGCGCCAGATGCGCCACATCGTCGGCTGCGGTCGCCAGTTTGGGATGGGCGATGACACGACGAGAAGAAAGTACCGCGCGCCAGTCTTCGTCAGCAAAAAACGCGGTCAGCATATCGTCGAATGGCGTCCACCACTCCGCCATCCGCCCACGACGGGCATCCTGCGCGTGACGCACCAGCAGGCGATTGATCTCCAGCAGCACCGAATAGAATGATCCATCGAGAATGAACAGTCCGCTGGTTGTGGCACGGATGCGCTTTGCCAGCAGGCGCAGTTCCATCACTGTGCGCGCGCCGCTGATGATCGTTTCCAGTTCCTCGACCGGCGGCATTAACCGCACCATCACATCCTGATCGGTCAGTGTAGCGTCCTCGACTGCAACTGCAGCAATTGCGGCAAACGTTGCACCGGTGGCTGGCGCCGTCGCATGGGCGCCATCGACAGCGCACAGGCGGCGCACCGGTCCGTCTGGTGCAGAGTGAATACGGCGCGCCAGCGCACCCCGCAAGCGGTCACGATCCCCTTCGAGCTGAATCAGCGTGGCGCGGCACGCCCCGACGCAGGCGTTGATTGCGCTCAGGACAGCAGCCGGAAGGTCGGCAGTGGTGAGTGAGGGTTTGACCGGAGAAGGCATGGTCATAAGCGTTGCCGGGTGTAGGCTTGCGCTTCAGTCATCTACCTGGCGAGGAAGCGGCAGACACGTCCACGCCGGTTGCTATCTCACAAGCCTGACGCGCATACTCTAATGGTTCATACCGATATGGTTATCATGTTCGCGCATACACAACCTTCGCCTCTTAACCCTATGCGCATTCCCGGCTCAAACATTACCAGCACGTCCACGTCGTTGTCAAGGCGGAAGTCGTCCTGCAGCGCCAGGCCGAAGATAGAGAGTTCTCTGATCCTCCAGCGCTGGCAGAAGGCAGCAATCTCGTCGTACAGGATGTCAATCTGGAGAGGCATACCGGCAACTTCTCCGGAACGCAGGAGGTGCCGTGTATTGTAGAGCAAACGTGCCACAATTGCAACGTTGCAGCGCAGGATATCCCCTCACTATCATTCGACCAATCAAGACGCCGTTCGACTATACCGAACATTGATCTGGAAGTCTGGCGGGATTGGTGGTAGCCTTAAGCTATCACGACAACTTCATCTCAACCAATTGTCTCCGCGCACATCATTTCGTTCGTATACGCAATGAACGCTAAGGAGGTGACACAGGGCTGCGAGGCAAGCGGCTACGGATGGTATTCCCTTTTCACTAAATGGCATCAATGGGGATAGTATAAAGCAAAGGGAGGTCAACGAATGACCATCGAGACTGTAGAGCGAACGACACTGCCCCTCACTGGCGAGGAGTATCTGGAAAGTCTGCGAGATGGGCGCGAAATCTGGATCTACGGCGAGCGTGTCAAGGACATCACCACCCATCCGGCGTTCCGCAATACAACCCGTATGGTTGCCCGCCTCTATGATGCACTGCATGACCCCGAGAAACAAGCGGTGCTGACCTGTCCGACCGATACCGGCAACGGCGGCTTTACGCACAAGTTTTTCCGCGCGTCGCGCAGCGCGGAGGAATTGGTTGGCGCGCGCGATGCAATTGCCGAGTGGGCGCGGTTGACGTATGGCTGGATGGGGCGCAGCCCTGATTACAAAGCTGCCTTTCTGGCGACGCTTGGCGCGAATGCGGAGTTCTACACCCCCTATCAGGAGAATGCGCGCCGCTGGTACCGCGAGTCGCAGGAGCGAGTGCTCTACTTCAACCATGCGATCGTTAACCCGCCGATTGATCGCAACCGCTCTCCAGATGAAGTCCGTGACGTATACATGCACGTCGAGCGCGAGACCGATGCTGGATTAATCGTCAGCGGCGCCAAGGTGGTCGCCACTGGCTCGGCGTTGACTCACTACAATTTCATTGCCCACTACGGTCCGCTGCCGATCAAGAGCAAAGAGTTTGCCCTGATCTTCATCGTGCCGATGGATGCGCCGGGTGTCAAACTGATCGCCCGACCGTCGTATGAGATGGCAGCGGAGGTGATGGGCAGTCCATTCGATTATCCGCTTTCGAGTCGCCTCGATGAGAATGACTCGGTGATGGTCTTCGACCAGGTGCTGATCCCCTGGGAGAATGTCTTTGTCTACGGCGATGTTGAGAAGGTGAATGCCTTCTTCCCGCTCTCCGGCTTTATTCCACGCTTCACGTTCCACGGGTGTACCCGCCTGGCAGTGAAACTCGACTTCATCGCCGGTCTGTTCCTGAAGGCGATCGACGCAACAGGGGCGAAGGATTTCCGCGGTGTTCAGGCACGCGTCGGCGAGGTGCTTGCCTGGCGAAACCTGTTCTGGGCAATCAGCGACGCCATGGCACGCACGCCGATTCCCTGGAACGATGGGGCAGTGCTGCCGAACCTGGATTATGGTCTAGCGTACCGCGTCTTCGCCACTGTCGCGTATCCGCGCATCAAGGAACTGATCGAGAATGACGTCGCCAGTGCGCTCATCTATCTCAACTCGCACGCCGTCGATTTCAAGACGCCGGAAATACGCAGCTACCTGGATAAGTATCTGCGCGGGTCGAATGGCTACTCCTCGCTGGATCGCGTCAAACTGATGAAACTACTCTGGGATGCGATCGGTTCGGAGTTTGGCGGGCGGCACGAACTCTATGAGCGGAACTATGCTGGCAACCACGAGAACATTCGCCTGGAAGTGTTGCTGACGGCGATGGCGACCGGCGCTGCCGATCGCTACAAAGGGTTCGCCGATCAGTGTCTCAACGAGTACGATCTCGACGGCTGGACGGTTCCCGATCTGATCAACCCCGACGATGTGAATATCGTGATGCAACGGTTCGGTACCAGGCGGTAGGAGTTCCTGCAAAGAAGGAGGACAGACCATGACTGACCACAAAGAACCGATCTTTGATGTCGCGCAACTGGCGCACGTCGAAATCCTGACGCCAAAACTGAACGACACCCTCTGGTTCTTCAAAGATCTGCTGGGTCTCGAAGAGACGGAGCGCTCCGGGAAGTCCGTCTATTTGCGCGCGTATGAGGATTATTACCATCACAGCCTGAAGGTTACCGAGGCGGATCAGCCCGGTTTGGGGCATGTCGCCTGGCGGGTGACATCGCCGCAGGCGCTTGAGCGCCGGGTGCAGGCGATTGAAGCGGTTGGTCTGGGGCGCGGGTGGATCGATGGCGACCATGGGCATGGGCGCGCCTATCAGTTCACCACCCCCGATGGGCATATGATGGAACTGTTCTGGGATGTGGAGTATTTCCAGGCGCCCGAAACGATGCGCACTGAACTGCTCAATCGTCCGCAGAAACGCCCGCTGCGCGGCGTACCGGTGCGCCGGATCGATCACGTCAACTTGCTGTGCCAGAACGTCACGCCCAACAAGCAGTTCCTGATGGATCAACTCGGTTTTCGCCTGCGCGAGCACATTATTCTGAACGATGGCTCCGAAGCCGGTGCATGGCTCAGCGTCAGCCCGCTCGTTCACGAGATAGCGACCATGCGCGACGCGACCGGCGCGAAGGGTCGCCTGCACCACATCTGCTACTGGTACGGCATCCCGCAGCACCTCTCGGACATTGCCGACGTGTTCTCCGATTATGGTATTACAATTGAAGCCGGACCGGGCAAGCACGGGATCAGTCAGGCGCTCTTCATGTATGTGTTCGAGCCAGGCGGTAACCGCGTCGAACTGTTCGGCGACGCCGGCTACCTGATCTTCGATCCGGACTGGAAGCCGATCACCTGGCACGAGTCGAACCTGGCGAAGGGCATCATCTGGTTCGGTTCGCCGCTGCCTGCCGAGTACTTCATGTACGGCACGCCGCCGGTGCAGAAGGAGTCGCAGGAGCGCACCGAGGAGGAGTTGGTCGGGGCGAATTGATCTCTGTTCCTGGCAAATTGAGGGACGCGGGGGGATCACAGGTTTCCCTCACTCCCTTGCCCTTTACAGGGGCAGGTTTTTGGGGAAGCCCCTGAGTTCCTCTCTCGTTTTGGGCTTCAAGACGCCCAAACTCCCCCTTCTCCCCTTTGTGGGAGAAGGGGGTTGGGGGGGATGAGGGGCAAAAACGAACGGAAATGCCGAAAACCGATCACATCTCCCAAAAACTCTACCCTGAAAGGGCAAGACCATCCGCGCACCTGTTACCCGATCCGGTGCGATTGACGAAAGCGTGGTTGCCATGCTCCAGACACTCCAGAAAGCAGTCGAAGTTCTGAGTCTCTTCTCACCGGCGCATCCTGAGTGGACGGTTGGTGACATTGCCCGCGCGCTTGAGCAGCCAAAATCGAGCACCTCGGAGTTGTTGAGCAGCATGGCGGGACAGGGATTACTGCGCCGCACCGGTCCAGGACGATACCGTCTGGGGTGGCGGTTGCTCGAATTCGGTCAGACCCTGCTCAAGACGATCGAGTTCCGCGCCGAGGCGCGCCAGGTGATGGAAGAGGTTGTGGCGCGCTGGGGCGAAACGATGCACCTTGCGGTTCTGGAGAACGGTCAGGTCATCTACATCGAAAAACTCGAAGGAACGCATGCCGTCCACATTTCGCTTTCGGGGGTCGGTGCGCGTCTGCCGGCGCACTGTAGCGGCGTCGGCAAGGTATTGCTCGCGCATGCGCCATGGAGCGAGGTGGCGCAGATCATCGAACAGCAGGGTATGCAAGCATTCACGCCCAACACCATCACCACCCTGGAAGAACTGGCACGCGAACTGGATCAGGTGCGGCAGCGTGGCTATGCCTGCGATCAGGAAGAAATTTCGATCGGTCTGTGTTGCGTTGCCGCGCCGATCTACAACTTTGAAGGGCGTGTGATTGCAGCAATGAGCATTTCGCTGCCGACGCATCGCTTCCAGGCGCAGCGTGCCAGTTATGTTGCACTCATTGTAGAGGCGGCTCAGCGTGTCTCCGAAAACCTGGGCTACCACAGAGGAATGCCTCGATGGGCGATGAAACGATAAAGGTTGCCATCCTCGGCTCCGGCAATATCGGAACCGACCTCATGTACAAACTGCTCGATCATCCCGGCTCAATGGAACTTGTGCTGCTGGCAGGGATCGATCCGCACTCCGAAGGATTGGCGCGCGCGCGCGATCTGGGGGTAGCGACCAGCGATCAGGGTATTGCGGCAGTGCTGGAACGACCAGAGATCCAGATCGTTTTCGATGCGACCAGCGCGAAAGCGCACGTGCGCCACGCGAAACTGTTGCGCGAAACCGGTCGGATTGCGATTGACCTGACGCCTGCTGCACGCGGACCTTACGTTGTGCCGCCGGTCAATCTCACGCAGCACCTCGATACGCTGAATGTCAACCTGATCACCTGCGGCGGTCAGGCGACGATTCCGCTGGTCTATGCCGTGAGCCGTGTGACGCCGGTATGCTATGCAGAGATTGTCAGTACGGTCGCCAGTCGTTCTGCAGGACCAGGCACACGCCAGAATATTGATGAGTTCACCTTTACCACCGCGCACGGTCTAGAGGTTATCGGCGGCGCGCAGCAGGGGAAGGCAATCATCATCCTCAACCCGGCGGAACCGCCGATCCTGATGCGGAACACGGTCTATGCCATCCCGGCAGGCGATTTCGATCCGGCGCAGGTGCGCGATTCTATCGAGGCAATGGTCGCCGAGGTGCAGCAGTATGTACCAGGATACCGGCTCACGAACCCGCCGGTCTTCAATATGCGCGAAACGCCATGGGGACGGAAGCCAGTGGTGACGGCGCTACTGGAAGTCGAGGGGGCAGGACACTTTCTGCCGACCTATGCGGGGAACCTGGACATTATGACCGCTTCGGCGCGCCGGGTTGGCGAGGTGTTCGCACAACAGTTGCTGAGTCGTCGGGAGGTGCTCGTATGAACGCGCCACGCCTGACCGATACGACCCTCCGTGATGGATCGCACGCACTGGCGCATACCTTTACCCGTCAGCAGGTGCGTGATATTGTTCGCGCGCTGGATCGCGCCGGTGTGCCAGTGATCGAAGTGACCCACGGCGATGGGTTGGCCGGTTCATCGCTCCAGTATGGTTTTTCGCGCGTGCCGGACCTCGACCTGATTGCCGAGGCGCGTGAGACGGCGGAACGGGCGCGTATTGCAGCGTTACTCCTCCCCGGCATTGGCACGCGCCGCGAACTGAAGGCCGCCGTCGAACGAGGCGTTCAGGTGCTGCGGATCGCAACCCAGTGCACAGAAGCGGATATCAGCGAAGAGCACTTCAAAATGGCGAAAGACATGGGGCTGGAGACGGTCGGCTTTCTGATGATGTCGCATATGAGACCTCCTGAATTCCTTGCAGAACAGGCGCGTCTGATGGAGTCGTATGGCGCCGATTGCGTCTACGTGGTGGACTCGGCGGGCGCCATGCTGCCGCATGATGCAGCGGCGCGCGTCCGGGCGCTCAAGGCGGCGCTCACAGTGCAGGTCGGTTTCCATGCGCACAACAATCTGGGGTTGGGGATCGGCAACACCCTGGCGGCGCTGGAAGCAGGCGCGGATCAGATCGACGGATGTCTGCGGGGGTTGGGTGCCGGTGCGGGCAACGCCGCCACCGAGGTGCTGGCGGCGGTGCTCGACCGGCTGGGGATCAACCCCGGTCTCGATGTGCTGGCGCTCATGGATGCCGCCGAGTATGTGGTGGCGCCGATCATGCCATTTCAGCCCTTCCCCGACCGCGATGCAATCACGATCGGGTATGCCGGGGTCTACTCGACCTTTCTGCTGCATGCCAGGCGGATCGGAGAACAATTGGGCGTCGATCCGCGCGCCATCCTGATTGAACTGGGACGGCGTCAGACGGTTGCCGGGCAGGAAGACTGGATTCTTGATGTGGCGCTCGAACTGGTACGCCAGCAGCAGACCACGCCAGTATGAACCTCTGGAGAAACGCATGACCGCACCAACCGACATCGCATCTGTCGCGTCTGTTCCGTTCGACTCGCGCCAGTTCCGCGCGACGATGGGCAAATTCGCTACCGGTGTCACGATTGTAACCACATACCACGAAGGACAGTCGCACGGCATGACGGCAAACTCGTTTCTGTCGGTGTCGCTCGACCCGCCGCTGGTGCTAGTATCGGTCGCCACGCGCGCTCGCCTGCACGCGCTGCTGGCGCCGGGTTGTCATTATGGCGTCAGCGTCCTGGCGGATGATCAGGAAGCGCTGAGTCGTCACTTCGCCGGGCGTCCAATCGAAGGGCTGCACATTCCTTTCGTCTGGAAGCATGGCGTTCCGCTGATCGACAACGCACTGGCGCATGTCGTTGCGCGGGTGGTCGATGCGCATCCGGCAGGCGATCATACCCTGTACATCGGTCAGGTCGAGTATCTCTCGAGCCGTGATGGACCGCCGCTGCTCTTCTTTGCCGGAAAGTACGGGCGGATGGAGACGATCAGTGACGCCGGGGCGGAAGGTCCTTTCTGGTATCTCTGGTAGCAGGAGCGTCTCATGCTGGTATTGCGGGTAACGATGGTCGAAGGGCGAACGGCAGAGCAGTGCGCGACGCTGATGCAACGTCTTTCGGAGTGCGCTGCGCGCCACTTCGACCTGCCCCTGGAAGAAGTTCGTCTGGTGATCTATGAAATCCCGAAGACGCACTGGGGCGTTGGTGGGCGATCATTGGCGGAGCGTGAGGGAGCAAGTCATGGAACTGAGCGCTGATGCGCTGGCGTTGCTGGAAGATGTGCGTCAGGCGCGCGCGAGTCGGCGCATGATTGTCAGTCACGGCGATGCGCGTAGTGTCGATCTTGCGGCGGCGTATGCGATCCAGGCGGCACTGGGCGAAGGATTGCCGGTCAAAGGGTACAAACTGGGGTTGCTCAGCTCGGCGAAGCAGGCGCAGATGGGCATCGATTCTCCGATCTACGGGCGAATCTATCCCGCGATGATGCTTGAAAGTCCGGTGCGTCTCACTCGTTTCATTCAGCCGCGCGTTGAACCGGAACTTGCGGCGGTGCTGCGCGCGCCGTTGATGCCAGCTGCCACCCCTGGCGCGGCAGCAGCTGCGATTGGCGGATGGTTTCTGGGCATCGATCTACTCGATAGTGTGTGGGAAGGGTACCGCTTTAGCGCCGCCGAAGTCGTTGCCGATAACAGTTCAGGCGGCGGATTTCTGATCGGCGGGCGCCTGATCGACCAGCAACCCAACGGCGTCCTGCGTCTCTATCTCAATGGAACGCTGCGCGCCGAAGGCGATCTGCGGGCGCTTGGCGATCTGCACGAGCGCCTGTGCTGGCTGGCCACAATGGTCGGCGGGTTGAGCGCCGGGCAGGTGGTGTTCTTCGGTTCGCCAGCTGCCGCGACTCCTGCCGAACCGGGGGTGCTGGAAGTTATTGGACCAGGCGCAGACTGCCTGATTGCACGATTGGAGGCTGAGTGATGGATCATCCATCGTTTCATGTGCAACACTATATCGACGGCGCGTTCGTCGAGGGAACACGCCGCTTCGAGATTTTTTATCCCGCGACGAACCAGGTTATCGGCAGTGCGCCGGAGGGTCGGGAAGACGAGGTCGACGCGGCTGTGCAGGCGGCGACGCGGGCATTTGCTTCCTGGGGGCGCGCCAGCGCCGCTGAGCGGCAGCGTGTGCTGCGGGCGTTCGCCGATGCCATTCGCGCGCACACCGCAGATCTCGAACTGATCGAAACCTGGGATGTCGGCAGACCGATCCGCGAGAATCGCGCCGGGTATGTGCAGCGTCTCGCTGCCAATATCGAGTTCTTCGCCGATTTTGCCGTGACTCACGGCAGTGAAGCGTACCCGATGGATAACGGCTACGTCAACTACGTGCTGCGTCACCCGGTTGGCGTGGCGGCGCTGATCACCCCCTGGAACGTGCCGATGCTCCAGGCGACCTGGAAGATTGGACCGGCGCTCGCCTTTGGCAACACCGTCGTGCTCAAACCTGCCGAGTTCACTCCAATCGGCGCATGGAAACTGGCGCAGATTGCGCACAGCGCCGGTCTGCCGCCGGGGGTCCTCAACGTCGTCCACGGGTTCGGTCCTGAGTCGGCGGGGGCGTTGCTGGCGCAGCATCCGGGGGTGCATCTCATCTCATTTACGGGCGAAAGTAGCACCGGCAAGACGATCATGAGCGCGGCGGCGCGCACATTGAAGCGTCTGTCGTTCGAGTTGGGCGGCAAAGGCGCAAATATCATTTTTGCCGATGCCGACCTGGATCGGGCTGTGGCGATCAGTTTGCGGTCGTCGTTCTTCAACCAGGGCGAGTTCTGCCTGGCCAGTCCGCGTCTGCTCATCGAGCGCCCGATCTACGACCAGTTTTTGCAGCGCTTCATTGCCGCCACACAACAGTTGCGCGTCGGCGATCCCATGGATCCGGAGACAACGGTGGGGGCGCTGATTGCACCGGAGCATCTCCAGCGCGTCAGCAGTTATATCGACATTGCGCGCGGCACGCAGGCGGAGGTTGTGCTGGGCGGCGACCGACCCGATCTGCCCGCGCCCTTCAACCGCGGCAATTTTCTCAATCCGACGATCATCGTCGGCGTTCAGCCGCAGGATCGCGTGTGCCAGGAAGAAATCTTCGGTCCGGTCGTCACAGTTGCGCCATTCGATGGAGAAGACGAAGCCATCGCAATCGCCAACGGCGTGGCGTATGGTCTCTCGGCAGTTGTGCAGACGCGCGACGTAGGGCGCGCCGTGCGCGTCGCCGGCGCCATCGATGCGGGGACTGTCTGGGTCAACGACTTCTTCGTGCGTGATCTGCGCGTTCCATTCGGCGGCATGAAACAGAGCGGCATTGGGCGCGAAGGCGGGCATTACAGCCTGGAGTTCTTCACGGAGGCGAAGACGGTATGCCTGAGCAATCAGTAGGCGGCATGGACATCGAAGCGGTAGCGCGGCGTCTCGATGCCGCCTGGGAGCAGCGCCAGCCGATCATGCCGCTGAGCGAGAGCATGGTGTTGACGGCTGACCAGGCATATGCCGTGCAGACGCGCTGGACGGAACTACGCCAGGCGCGTGGCGAGCGCGTCGTCGGGCGCAAAATCGGGTTGACCAGCCGCGCCATCCAGCAGCAACTGGGGGTCAACGAACCGGACTACGGCAGTTTGTGGGAGTCGCGCTATTTCCCGGTTGTCGATGGGCGTGTCGATGTGCCAGCAGATCTGTTTTTGCAGGCGCGTGTCGAGGGTGAACTTGCCTTTCTCATCGGGCGCTCGTTGCGTGAACCGGGCGTGACCCTTCAGGATGTCCTGGCGGCGACCGAGGCGGTTGCTGCCGCCATCGAAATCGTGGACAGCCGGATCGCCGACTGGCGCATCAAACTGGCGGACACCGTGGCGGACAACGCATCGTATGGCGGATTTACGCTGGGACCCTGGAGCCGCGCCATGCGCAACATCGATCTGCGCACGGTGGGTATGCTGCTGTACCACAACGGCGAACCTGTGGTTCAGGGGATCGGTGCAGCAGCGCTGGGACATCCAGCGCGCGCGGTTGCGTGGCTGGCGAACAAACTGATCTCATTCGGGGTAAGTCTCGAACCCGGCGACATTGTACTGTCTGGTTCGCTCGGTCCTGCCATCCCAATCCGCACGGGCGATGTATTCACCCTCGAAATGCACGGACAACCGCCGTTGAGCATGCGATTCATCTGATCGGAGATTGGCGTTTTGCAATTGTGCCGTTGCTCGTATCTCAGGAGTGCAGGCATGCCGCTGCTCGAAGTGATTTACACCAGTGACGAACCGCCGCCACTGGAGCGCAAACGCGCTTTTGCCCGCGAAGCGGTCGCCATCTTTCACGAAGTGCTGGGGACGCCGCCGGGCAGACTGCGCCTGGTCATCCATCACCTGAAGCCGGACGACAGCCTGGAATTGCTGGAAGACGGCGACATGGGTGAGGCGTCGCAAGGAACCGACTGGTGAGAGAGAACAGGGGGGCACGGCATGCCGTGCCCCTCCTCATTCGTCATCGAAACGACGATATGTGGCGCCCCGGCGAGAATGCACCCTATCGATCATGATCCGGTATCACTCCCATACCCGGCAGTTTCTTCCCTGAAGAGGAACGGTTGGTACACTCCTGCCGTATATTCTACAATCTGCCGTTCTGCAAGGGATCGTGCAATTTCACACTCTTTCCCCAACACCCGAATGAGCGCCATCAGATCAAGCGAGTTAAGCAGTTGCACCGTAATTGGTCGCTTTGCGTCCCAAAAAAGAAAGCAGACCAAAACGATCTCGCAGGGTCGGACATAACCAGTTCGTACGGAAAATTGCACTCTTCTTCAGATTAGACTTCATCAAGGTTTAGCGGTATACTATTTTCGTAAGAACTAAAATCGAGGGAAACGCGATGTATAAATATCGATCCATTCTTGAAAATCCGGGGAAATGACGCTCTATGACCAGACCGACCGCTGACGAGTTCCACGCGCCGGTTCCGATCTTCCACACTGCATTTGAAGCGTATATGAAACGTAGAACCATTGATGGTCACGTCCGATATTGCCGACACTATGTTTCTTATGCAAACTCGCCGCTTCCGACAACGGAAGATACATTGCCCTTTATTTTGACCTTCCTAAAACAAAATCCAACGCACGTGATGCATGGACACATCTTTCACATGAGCCAGTCGAACGCGAGTAAATGGGTGCATCTTTTGCACGGAGCGCTTAATGACGGGGTTAGCTCTCTTTCACTTACGCCGTTATCTTAACCCCCTGGCTTGCGGAGGTCAAGAGTGGCTCAGCCCCCCACGCACGACCGGCGGGGTCGTCGGCGCTGCACCGGCACCGCCCCACAACGCAGCGCCAGCATACCTCCCCATACGTCGGCGCGCCTGCCTGACTCCCACTGTGATAGAATTGCATGTCTGTATCCAGGAACCAAATATGATGAGCACTGATCATCGTCAAGAGGAGGCGACAGCATGCGTTTGGCAGGCAGGCGAATCGCCATTCTGCTGGCTGAAGGAGTGGAAGACCTTGAGTTTTACGTCCCGCTGATGCGGTTGCAGGAAGAAGGCGCCGACGTGGTGGCGGCTGGTCTGGATATGCGCCCGGTGCGCGGAAAGAACGGGCTTGAGATCACGCCCACCGCCACTGTTGCAGACCTGCGCGCCGATGATCTCTTCGCGCTGGTGATCCCTGGCGGATGGGCGCCGGATAAACTTCGCCGCTATCCGGCGGTGACCGATCTGGTTCGGGCGATGGACGAAGCCGGCAAGGTGATCGGGATCATCTGTCACGGCGGGTCGGTCGCCATTTCGGCGGGGATTGTTCGTGGCCGCTCGGCGACCGGTTCAACTGGCATCAAGGATGATCTGATCAACGCCGGGGCGACCTGGGTCGATGCAGCAGCCTTTCGCGATGGGCATCTGGTCTGGGGGCGGGTGGTCGCCGATATTCCCGCCTTCTGTCGCGAGTTGGTGGCGGCATTGGTGGAACGAACGTGACGATGTGGATCATCTGCCTGAATGAGCTGCACAATTGCATGAACAGGCCGCCCGCAGCCTGAAGATGGTCCATGCCGGTCAGAGCGGATACGCTACATGGATCGCAGCGCATTACGAGATGGCGACACGCGCGCTCGCTGCGGCGCGTTTCTAGCTGGCGCATGCCCGTGAGAGCACTGACCTGGCTGCGTTTGATCAGGCGCTGGAAGCCATCACGTGTGCCGAGACGCTCCTGAAAGGAACGAGTCGTGATGTGTGCGAATTGAGGGACAGGCTGCTGTGCAACACGGCGTCATTGCACCGTATCAGGGCGAGGCGACCTCGGCGATCACCCTGCCGGAGCGCGCAATTGACCTGTGTCATGAGTTTCCTTCCCTCTATGTGCAAGCGCTCGTCACGTTTTCCTAATACGCTCTACACGCGCGATCACGCCGAAGAAGCGCACGCTACTGCATCGCAGGCGCTCGAACTGGCATCGTTGTTGCACGACGCAACCAATATCGTGCGCGCGCTCAGTATACGCGGCGTCAGCGCCTTGATGCTTGGTCGTATGCGTGAAGCCATCGAGGACCCACGGCGTGCCCACATATAAATCACATAGTCAGGTAATGCTCAGTTGCGATCGCTACGATGAAGCAGTTCAGGTCTATACTTGATCAATCGACGTGGCGGGCGAATCGTACAAACCGAGTGTGTGGGAGGAAATAGGCTGAGCGTGGGTCGATCCTATCTGCGAATGGGCGAATAAGCTGCAGCACGTTTAGATTTCATTCAGGGATTGCGCGTCGCAGATTGGGTGAACAGTTAGTAGGCGCACTGGTAGTGCAGACCTGTCTGACCTTCGTCGATCTTGCGCAAGGGCAATCGCCTGCAATGTTGCTGACGCATCCGGCGGCGCTCGCCAGTAATGTCCAGATTCACCCGGTAACGTATAGCGCCTGTGCGCTGGCGAGGCATATCTGGCGCCTGGCGGATGATCTCTAGCAGACAACGGAGATGCACGAACGTGCATTACAGGCAGTGCAAAAACCAATGTGCCATCGTGTATGCCGCACGCCCGCGCTAGCAGGTCTGCGACCATTTGCTGGATGCGCCCGACACCGTCGGATTTGCTGGAGCGGATGCGCTCATGAGCAGGCGCGCCTCGTTGGTGAACTGCCAGTTCAATCACCTGGATGGCTCGTGCGTGCTGGCGATCTACTCCAGCTTAGCCGGATTGATGAAGCCGCTCGGTAGGTCGTAAGCGGAAACAGCGCAATACTGCCTGCTAGCGGTTCACCGTGTTGGGTTGGAGGCACTCTTTTTCTTCAGAGTAGGGATATTCACAATTGTTCTCGATGTTCCAGTCAATAACGCCGCGCTGATCCGGAACCCATCTGATCCGCCTGCTGACTGGAAAAGCGTGTGCAACGCATAAAACAGTTTGAACGCCATCCGTACACCGAAGTTAATCACATCAGTTTTTGCTAACGATTTGGGCGTCTTTTGGGATGCCCGAACACCGAGGACACCAGCCCGGTTAGTGGATTTATTTCCATCTCTTCCACTTGCTCCGCAGGTCAGCCCGTGCTAGAATAGTGACGTTGATTACGATTCATACTCATAAAGGAGCATGACGATCAGAGACGATCAGATGACTTCCAATGGCGGGCGTCGTCTCTACGAAACCCGTCCGCCACGTGAGCGTGCTTTTCTCGTCGGTGCGGAGCTGACTGGCCACCGAAGCACATGGAAGGCTGAAGACTCGCTTCAGGAACTTGCTTTGCTGGCTGATACCGCCGGGCTCGAAGTGGTGGGCAGCACATATCAGCGCCTTAAGCGACCCTTCCCACGTTATTTCATTGGTCCCGGCAAGATCGAAGAAATTGCAGCGCTGCGCGCTACGTTGCAGTACGATCTGGTGGTATTTGATGATGAGTTGACACCTGCACAGGCGCGCAATATCGAGGATGCCCTACAGGTACGGGTGTTGGATCGAACGGGTCTGATCCTGGATATCTTTGCACGTCACGCGCAGACCCACGAAGGGCGCGTCCAGGTCGAACTGGCGCAATACCGCTACCTGTTGCCGCGCCTGAGACGTCAGTGGACGCACCTGGAGCGACAGGCCGGTGGCGGTGGCAGTTCTGCTGGTAGCGTGGTTGGTCTGCGTGGTCCGGGCGAGACGCAACTCGAGGTCGACCGGCGCCTGATTGCGCGCCGCATCCAGTGGCTCGAACAGCAAATTGAGGAAGTTCACCGGCACCGTGAAGTGTATCGTGAACGTCGTCGTCAGAGCGGCATCCCGGTGATCGCTATTGTCGGGTATACCAACGCTGGGAAATCGACATTGCTCAATGCTCTGTCGGGAGCCAATGTGCGCGCTGAGGACCGATTATTTGCCACACTCGACCCGACGACCCGGCAGGTGACGCTCCCTGGCGGACAGCAGGTGTTGCTGACCGACACTGTCGGTTTCATCCAGAAACTCCCGACGCAACTGGTTGCTGCGTTCCGCGCTACCCTCGAAGAAATCCGCGAAGCGGATGTGCTGTTACACGTGCTCGACATAACACATCCAAATGCAGCGCAGCAGACGCAGACGGTGCTTGATACACTGCGTGATCTCCGCGTCGAGGACCGCCCGATCATCACTGTCCTCAACAAAGTTGACCTCATGGCAGGGATGGACGAGGCTGAGACGGAAAGAGTCGCCGAAGCACTGGGCATGCCTGATGACTACGTGGCGGTATCGGCGCGTAAAGGTTGGGGGCTTGACACGTTGCTCAGCCGTATTGAGCAGATACTGAGTGAGCGGATGATGCCACTGACGGCGTTCATTCCGTACCGGCGTAACGATCTAGTGTCGCTCTGGCATATGCGCGGCGTGATCGACGAGGAGCGATACGAAGCGGAAGGAACGCTGATTGCTGGTCGCCTCCCGGTCGAACTGTTGCGCTGGTTCGAGCCGTTCTCGAAGCCAGTTTTTGCTGCATAGCTGATGAATCCATTACCAGCGTTCACTGCTTTTGGTATGGCAGCGTTGCTTGCTCCTGTCGCACTGACGCCGCTGCGCGAGCGTCTGGCGCCTGCCGATCTGCCGGGCGTTCAGCATTTCGTTCGCGTCGGCGAGTATGATCTGCACTACACCGACGAAGGACCGCGCGATGCCCCGGTTGTGCTCCTGATCCACGGTTTTGCCGCGTGGGCTTTTGCATGGCGCGCGCAGCGGTCGGCGCTCATCGCCGCTGGACGACGGGTCGTGACCATCGATATGATTGGCTATGGCGCTTCATCACGCCCGGCAGCCCCGGTCTACTCAACGCACGATCAGGCGCTCTTGATCCTCCAGGCGCTTGATATTCTGGGTATCACCACGTTTGATGTCGTCGGGCATTCGTTCGGAGGACGGGTGGCATTCCAGGTTGCGCTCCTGGCGCCAGAGCGAGTACGCGCCGTTGTTGCAATCTGTCCGGAAGCGTTTACGGTAGGGCGTCCGCCGATTGCGACATTTGCGCAGTTGCCGTTAGTCGGACTGGCGCTGTCGTACTACATCCTGGCGCCGTCGCTGGTCGGGGTCGGGCTGCGGTCACTCTCAAAGCGCGACGATTGGCTAACCGACGAGGTGATCGCAGGGTATGCCGCGCCCCTGTATGTACGGGGAACCGCAGCAGCGCAGGTCTGGCAGGCGCGTTCGCCGAAGGATGGCCCGCTGCCCGTTCCTGCCAATCTGTCGTCGATCCGTCCGCCGACACTGCTGCTGTGGGGCGATGGTGATACGGTCTTTCCTGTTGACGAGGGGCAACGCCTAGAACGCATTCTTCCCGATGCCCGTTTGATCGTCTATGAACGCACCGGGCATTTGCCCTACGAGGAGCGTCCTGCCGACGTGAATGAGGCGATTGTCAGGTTTTTGATGGGGGAGAAACAAAAACTGGGGAGTAAATGACATCGACACCTGTCGATTTCTTGCTCCGCGTGACCCCGTCACCCCAGAGCACTCCCTGATACTGTTCAGATACAGCCACTCGACGACGACGCTGAACCGCTGGGCTTACGCGGCTGGCTCCGGCGCCCGGTTCGCCGCACTGTCCGGGGACTTCGTGGATTGCTCCGGTTTCCGCACGAGGAAATAAGCCACGATTTGGGCGTCTTGTATGTTGCATCGGCATTAGCATTCCAAAAACGGCCTACTTCTTCGTGATCCATCTTCTATTCCTCTCTTGCCCGACAATCTTGTCGGGTGAACGGCTCGCGTTTCAACCACTGCGCAGTGAGCGCAGTTAGCGAAGCGGTTGGCTGAAGATGCGACGTATACTCTTAACGGTCCCCGTGAGGTTGCGCTGTGCGTCTCCACCGCCCGCTCCGTCGCACGACATCGTACAGCAACACCCCCGCGGCCACCCCGACATTCAACGAGTCCTGCCCCGGCGCCATCGGGATGCGCACGAGCGACGAGCAGGCAGCGAGCGTTGCGTCGGTCAGACCATCGGTTTCATTGCCGACGACAATTGCCAGCGGGATCGGCAGATCGACATCGTACAGTTCGCACTCAACGTTGCCGGTTGCGCCGACAACATGGATGCCCTGTGTGCGCAATTGCTCAATCCAGGCAGGAAGATCAGCACAGGAATAGATGGGAATGCGCCCCACGGCGCCACGCGCGGCACGCACACTTTCACGGTGCAATGGATCGGCGCCACCGGCAACCACCACTGCTTCGGCACCAGCAGCATCGGCAGTGCGTAGCGTCATGCCCAGATTTTCGGGATTATTGATCTGCTCGGCGACCAGGATCACGGCGTGTTTGCTGGGTCGATACGCTGCGATATCGCGCACCCGCCCCCAGATAGCGGTAACAATGGCGGGAAGAGGGCGGGTGGGTGTGATCAATCCCATTAATCCATCGGAAATGCGGTACGCGGGCACACCTAGGTCTCTTGCGCGCTGAAGGAGCGGAGCGCCTGCCGGGTCGCGCAGCAACTCGCCAGTGTAGAACATATCTTCGACTGGCAGATCGTCGAGGGCGCGGGAGGCGAGGAGAGGTCCTTCGGCAAGAAACTGCCCGCGCGCGCGCCGCCCTGCCGCGTTGCCAAGGTCACGCAAACGTGCGACGATCGGATCCTTTGCGCTGCTGAGGGTTCGCCCGACAGGAGGGGGCAGCAGGGCGGCGCGCGCCAGGGGTGGACCACGGAACAATGTATCATCGTCTATGTTTGGGAGCGCACCGCTGCCCCGCCGAACTCCCAGAAAGAGGTGGATGTCCGGGTACATCAGCGTCTGACGTGGCGCTACTGTGCGCCCGTCGAACAGTTCGGCGAGCGTTGGCAGTGTCCACTCACCGACCATCAGAAAAAGGATGACTTCACCACGTGGTGCAGCAAGGAGGAGATCGCGGAGCGCCCGTTCATGCGCTGCAACAACCAGTGCGCGCGTCGAAGCGGCACACTGTATCTCAGGCTGATGCACCAGCATCCCGTCAATCGTGTTCCAACCGGAGACGACCACACGTATTGCGGCGGGGTCTGTGCTGAACAGATCGGCAATCAGGGCATTATAGTCCGTGCCAGTTTCCTGACGGAGCAGAGTTGCCAGCAGCGATCTGGCGGTATGATGATCTATGAGCGGAGCAGCCACAAGCGCACGGGTATGTGGACTGGTGTCATAGCGCGTGATCCCAGAGTGACAGGGCAGCCACGTGCGCAGGTATGTGTCTCAGTCCATCCGGATGTATCATACCATAAGAATATTGTGGGCGGGGTCGAACGTCTTATGCAAGGGATTACAGCATTTCTCAGCTACGTTGACCATCATTCATATCCGCTGTGTCGCGCAGGATGCTCACTTCCGGCGGAGCGTTCGATCTCCTGTGAGAACTGCGATGTGCCGAAATACATTTTTCTCAATCTCCATCATTTCGGTCGCCGCGTGGGGAGCGTGATGGTCATCGCGGTCGTCTGAGAAGGTTCAACCTCCGTGAGAATTGCTACAAAGCCCCGGAGAGCCGAGGGATTGAGCCTGACGGCAAGCTCTCCTATCAGGTGTCGGCAATCGGCTATTCCTCAGCCCGACGGCAAGAAGCGAATGTATCTCAGGCAACGCGGTGCAGGCGCATTGGACGGGTTACAATCCGTGCCGCGCGTGCAAGACCGCGACGGGCGCGCAACCCGGCAAGGGCAGCGTAGTGTCCCGCAGTCCAGGCGCGTCCACCGGCGCGCACCTCGCCACGGATAATCGCCTGGCGGAGATCATCCGCGCTTGTGCCAGGGAAGAGGGTATAACCAAGCCCTACGGTCGAAAAGTGGTGGGCATCGCTGCCACCGCAGGCGGGTAGTCCAAGTGCAGCAGTCACAGTAGAAGCGCGCGCATTCATTCCGGAGAATGGCAGGCTTGCATTGAAGACCTCCACTCCATCGATGCGCCAGGAAGGACGCTGACCTCCACAATGACGGATCAGCGCATCGCCGAACGACGAGACCAGCCAGTCGAAAGGGTGGGCAACAATGCAAAGCGCACCCTGTTCGTGGGCAGCGGCAATGGTTTCAAGCGCGGGCCGTCCTGGAGGAAGCGCGCGTTCGAGAAACAATACCAGCAAATGACCATCGACAGTGGATACTTCTTCGCCGACGACGACCTCGACATTGAAGCCACGAGCCATGCGACGCGCTTCGAGCGCACCGTCGATAGTGTCGTGATCGGTAATCGCAACAACGTGTAATCCGATATGGTCGGCATATTCGAGAATCTGCGCGACGGAACTATGACCATCGCTGTAGCGAGTATGAACGTGAATATCGGCCCTGCTCCACGTGGTCATGATATGGCTCTCCTGAGCGACAACAGACGCGGGCGCCAGCGCAGTGCGCGTCGATAATACTCCATCAGTTCATCGAGAACCCGTGGCCAGGATCGTTGTTCGGCAGTGACGCGTCCCGCCTTACCCCAGGCAATCTGCAGGGTGGGGTTCATTACCAGTCTGCTCACGGCATTTCGCAAGCTATACGCTGAACCAGGTTCAAAGAATATCCCGGTCTCCTCGTGACGCACCAGATCGATCACGCCGCCAGCGTGGGCAGCGACGACCGGCAAACCTGAGGCCATTGCCTCCTGGACGACCTGCCCGAACGTCTCGGTGTCGGAAGGGAACACAAAAATGTCTGAACTCGCATATGCAACCGCCAGGTCGTGACCACTAAGAAAGCCGGTGAAGGTCACCGGCATCCCAGCAAACCGCCGCTCAAGCGACGGTCGCGCCGGACCGTCGCCGATCAGCACCAGGCGCACTCCGTCCATACCGCGCAATGCATCCGCCAGCAGATCGAGCCGTTTTTCGGCTGCCAGACGACCGACATAGAGAAGCACGCGTTCATCGGCGCGCGCCCCGATAGCTGTGCGCCACTCTTCACGACGATGGGCCGGATGAAAGCGAACCGTATCGACGCCCCGACCCCAGAGGCGAAGACGGCGGAAGCCGCGCCTGCGGAGATCCGCCAGGATAGTTGATGATGGGCAGAGTGTCAGGGTACAGGCATTGTGGATCCAGCGCAGGTATGAATATGCTGCTTCACGGAGCGCTCCAAGCCCGTAATGAACACTGTACGCCGGGAGGTCGGTGTGATATGTGGCAATTGCTGGTATCCGCAATTGTTGTGCAGCAAAGCGCGCAGAAGGTCCGAGCATCATCAACCCGGCGAGATGGATCAGGTCGGGACGGAACTGCCGCAATGCAGGGACAATGCCCGGCTGTGGCGGAGTAAAGCGGATGTCGGGATAGAGGGGAAAAGGAATGCCGCGCAATGGGATGATCCGCGCGCCAGCGTAACATTCAGGCGCTTTCTGCGGTGCGAAGAGCAGCGTCTCGTGGCCTTTGCTCTGGGCATATTCCAGCAAGCGGCAGAGTGTTGTGACGATGCCGTTGACATTGGGAAGGAATGTCTCCGTGATTAGTGCTATCCGCATCTTTGCGCCCCCTGCATCTGCATGTCCTGCATCGCCGATCCGTCAGCGGTGCATACCCTTAGGTAACATACTGCGCCTGGATTGCATTTCGACTATGAGGGTGTTAACGGGAGGCTAAGAGGAGGCAAAGAATTCGAGAACTGAGAATAACGTTGAACCTTCAACGTTCCAGTAAGCGCCGCACAGCATGCTGACCGATAAAAAAGAGCGCGACCAGTGCGATCAGCGCTAGCGCGATATACCACGACAGCAGACGACCCTGCATCAGTTCACTGCCAATTGCGGTGTACGCCAGCATTCCCGGAATCATGCCGATGGCATTGGCGAGCGTATATGAGATCAGTGGCATCCGTGCGATACCTGCCAGGTAGCCGATAAAATCAAGCGAGATGATTGGCGTCATTCTAGCGATCAGGACGATCCAGAACCCACGGGACAAACTGACCTCTGTGAGTCGCTGCCACAGACAGGTTGTTTTCCAGCGGTGCGCTATCACAGTGTCCAACCATCGTCCCAGGGCATATGTTGCCAGACTGCCCGCCATGCCGCCGACCCAGGAGAGCAGCGTTCCTTTCCAGAGACCATAGATTGCACCATTGGCGGCAGCGATCAGTGAGCCGGGGAGCAGCGCTAATACAGATTGCAGCACCATGAGTAGCACGCTGACCAGCGGCGTCCACCATCCGAACTCGCGCAGAATTGCGGCTGCTTCGTCGGGTGACGCTGCGCTGAAGATCTGCTGGACTGCTCCACTCTGTCCAATCACGATGGTCAGAAGGATCAGGAGAAACATGCTGGCGAGGATCAACGTCCAGCGAATCGGATCACGCGGAGTATTCATCGGCGTGTCATGCGCCAGTAACCCCAATCGTGGCGCAGGAGGCGTTGCGGCAGCGGCACGCGCATCCCAAGAGCAATCAGTGCACAGCGTGCAGTGCTGTGCAGCAGCTTACGCACTGCGCCACGCCGCAGGCGACGGTCGTCGAGAGAGAGGACTACCAGGTCGGGGGCGAATACAACACGATACCCGCGATGAGCAAGGCGTAGAAACAGTTCACTGTCTTCGTTGACTGGGAGATCGCAGCGAAATCCGCCAACTGCAGTCAGTACGTCACGCCGAACAGCCATGTTCGACCCCGAAGCTGCTGGAAAACCAAGCTGGTGCATCAAACGTTGCCCGTCGGTAAAGATGCGGCTGTACCATCCATATGCCGCAGTCGCATATTTGGGACCGTAGACCGCATCGGCGTCGGTATAGCGCGTGAAGCGATCAAAATAACCAGGTGCAAAGCGGACATCTGCATCGCTGAAGATCAACCAGTCACCGTGTGCTGCGGATGCGCCGATCTCACGTGCCTCAGCAATGCCAGCCGAGGCGCGAATGATCCGCGTATTCTGCGGTCGCAGGCGTTCGATAATGGCAGGAGTATTGTCGTCACTGGCATCGACGACGATTAACTCTACCGATCTGGGTAGCACGGCAAGAAAATCGCCGATCAACGCTGCTTCGTTTTTTGTCGGAACAATAATACTCAGTACGCCAGACACGACAGAATCTCCTAGCAGACGATAGTCGACGGTCAACTTCGCTTTCAACGTTTGAACTCTGGTTTAACCACTCTAACCGGACCTGGTAAAGCGCGCGTTAAGGTCAGGTTATATTTTGTCGCAGCAGGTCACGAATTTCGGTCAGAAGTTTCACTTCTGCAGACAGCGCAGGCGATGCAGGAGGTGGTTCATTTCTCCTAGTGAATTCCGAGAGTTTGTTGACTGGCACAATGACGAAGAAGTAGAGCGTAGCGGAGATGATCAGAAAATTGACGACAGTGGTGATGAATGCACCAAGTCGTACCGCACCGAACACCAGAACGTCGGAAAAATCTGGCTGACCGACCAGGGTGGCGATGATTGCCATCAGGATATCGTTGACCAGTGAGTTGATAACGGCGCTAAACGCAGTACCGATGACCACACCTACCGCCAGGTCGATCACATTCCCGCGCATGATGAACGTTTTGAAACCCTCGAACACAGACTGCCTCCTTATCGTTGTGCGTTCTTGTGATGCGCTGCGCTCACAAGACGATGCACGTCCGTGAGAAACTTCTACGGAAAAGCGAAACATTTGGTGGGTCTTCTCAATTGTACTGGAAATTGCATGACAGGTTGCTGTCCTGGGTCTGAAGCAGTATATGAATGAAGGTTGCACCAGCCCAGAAACGGCGGTATAGTAGTGTGTCTGTCACACAACACCGCAGGATCTACCTGTTTCATATATGTGATTATGTCATTTTCTGGAACTATTCTGGTTGTCGATGATCATGAGCACGTGAGGAACGCGCTGGTGCGGCAACTTGAGCTTGCCGGACACACCGTAATTGCCCGTTCTGACGGTATTCAGGCGCTCGAAGCAGTGCAGCAGTACACGTTCGACCTGATACTGCTCGACATTCTAATGCCCGGTATGAGTGGTGACAAAGTGCTTGCAGCACTCAAATCGGATGCTGCTCTCCGTCATATTCCAGTCATTGTTATTTCCGGCGATCAGGATCTCAACCTGATTGCACGCTGCATTGAACTGGGCGCCGCCGATTATCTGGGCAAGCCATTCAATAAGACGATCCTCCATGCGCGAGTCAATGCCTGCCTGGAGCAGAAACGTCTGCGTGATGCTGAGCAGGCGTATCTGCGTATGCGACTGTACCTGCTGAGCACTGCCGCGGATCATCCAGCAATCACCGATAATCCAGACATTCAAGAGGCGTTACACAATCTTGATAATCTGGCAACCGTTGATCAAACCGTGCAGGCGCTGCTCAACCGTCTCGAGGCAGAGCAGCGCGAGCGGCGGCGTGCCGAAGCCGAGTTGCGAAACCTCAACCTTGCCCTTGAACAACGGGTTGCTGAGCGCACCATGCTGGCAGAGCAGCGCGCTGAGGCGCTAAAACGTTCTGAGGAAGCGCTTCGCCAGCAGACGAATCTTCTACGCGCCATTCTCGACAGTATGGGTGATGCAGTGGTTGTCACCGATATCGGGGGGCATTTGATCCACTATAACCCGGCAGCAATCCAGATCCTCGGTGATCGTCTGGCGAGTCTGCTTCCCGGTTCGTCCAGTGCACCAGTGGCACGGTCGCCGGACGGACGTTCCTGGTTGACGCCGCAAGATCTCCCGTTTGCGCGCGCCTTGCACGGTGAGTCGATCGATGCGGCGGAGGTGCGATTACCTGCTACTGACTGTTATCCGGAGCAATGGTTGAGCATCACGGCGCGCCCGCTCCGTGATACGGATGGTTTAAGTGGGAGCGTTGCGATTGTGCGGGATGTCACCGAAGCAAAGCGCGCTGAAGAAGCGTTGCGCGCCAGTGAGGAACGGTACGCGCTCGCAGCTCAGGGAGCGAATGATGGGTTGTGGGACTGGGATCTCGTCAGTGGCAAGATCTACTTCGCACCGCGCTGGAAAGCGATGCTGGGGTATAACGATGATGACATTGGCACATCACCCGATGAGTGGTTCTGTCGGTTGCATCCCGATGATCGCGAGCGGGTCGAATGGCGTCTGCTGGCGCACACCCGTCGTCTGATTACATCGTTTGAGCTGGAATACCGCATTCTGCATCGTGATGGCAATTACCGCTGGATGCTCTGTCGCGGCATGGCAGTATGGGATGATCACGGTCGAGCAACACGCATGGTCGGTTCGCAGACTGATATAACCGGTCGCAAACAGGCAGAGGAGCAACTGGCGTATGGCGCGCTTCACGACGCGCTGACGGGGCTGCCGAATCGAACCCTCTTTATGGATCGCCTGAGCCTGGCGCTCAAGCGTTCGCAGCGTGAAAAACATCTGTTCGCGGTGCTGTTTCTCGATCTTGATCGCTTTAAGACCATCAACGACAGCCTGGGGCACGCTGCGGGTGATGAGTTGCTGATCGCCGTTGCGCGGCGGCTTGAAAGCGTCCTGCGACCTGGTGATACGGTTGCGCGGCTGGGGGGCGATGAGTTTGCTGTGATGCTCGACCAGTTGAATACGCCAGAAGAAGCAGAGTGGATCGCGGAACGTATTCATCAGGTGTTGCAGGCGCCGTTGAGCATTCGCGGTCATACCGTCTATACCACAGCCAGCATCGGTCTGGCGCTCAGCAATGAAGGGTACGAACGCCCCGAAGAACTGGCGCGCGATGCTGATACGGCGATGTATCAGGCAAAAGTGCGGCGTCGCACGCGCCATGTCGTCTTCGACCCCGATATGCGCCGGAAGGCAGTCAGTCATTTTCAACTTGAAAACGATCTGCGGAGCGCTATTGAGCGCAATGAATTGTGCGTTCACTATCAACCAATCGTCGCCCTTAATAGTCGAAGGGTGGTCGCCTTTGAAGCGCTGGCGCGCTGGCAGCATCGGCAGCACGGCTTGATTTCTCCCGATCAATTTATCCCTCTTTCCGAAGAGATCGGGCTAATCAATGCGATTGGTCGCTGGGTGTTGCGCGAAGTCTGTCGTCAGGTGCGCGAATGGCGCAGTCGCAGACCGTGCCGTTTCGATATGTGGGTAAATGTCAACCTTTCGGCGCACCAGCTGGCTCAACCCGACCTGGTGGCACAGATTGCCAACGCTCTTGCCGATGCCGGGATACCGCCGAACACGATCAAGATCGAGTTGACTGAAAACACATTTGTCACGCACCGGGAGATAGCCATCGCCCAGTTGAACGAACTGCGTTCGCTGGGGGTCGGTGTGTGCATCGATGATTTTGGCGCTGGTTACTCATCGCTTGGCTATTTGAGTCAGTTCCCAGTCGATACGCTGAAGATCGACCGGGTGTTTATCGCCCGGCTTGGTATGATGCGTGAACATTACGAGATTGTCAAAGCAATCATTACGCTGGCGCACTCGCTGGGAATGACAGTGGTTGCTGAGGGGGTCGAAACCGAAGAACAGGTAAACACACTTTCCGCCTTACGCTGCGAGTATGCCCAGGGATGGCTTTTTGGACGGGCGCTCCCGGCGGATCAGGTCGAAGCGTTCCTGGACTCGATGTTGTAGCATACATTGCTTAAGCCCGATGCTCCTTCCTCACAACGCACGATTGGCGTCCTAATGGCAATCTTACACCAGGCTTCTGACTGGGAACTGTCGATAGCGCGCAGCAGCGCAATAATTCTTGATGTCGAGATGCCAGAGAAGCGCTGGCAGCAATCAAAACATTGAGCGGCATTATTCCGAAGCTGTACATGGTGCGGCGATAAGATACGCAATGAACGCAGTGAGACGTGGCTTAGCGTTCCCCCGATCGGGCGCCGTAAAGAATCACAGCAGCGCGTGTGCCATATCGCCTTCGCTTCAAAAAAACAGAACGACAGGCATTCAAGCCTGTCGTTCTCATCTGGTGGAGCAGAGGGGGATCGAACCCCTGACCTCAACACTGCCAGCGTTGCGCTCTCCCAACTGAGCTACTGCCCCGTGCTCTGGTGGAGGTGAGGGGGCTCGAACCCCTGACCTCGACAGTGCGATTGTCGCGCTCTCCCAGCTGAGCTACACCCCCACAGCATTTGTTAGTATAGCACGCGGGAGAATGCATGTCAAACCGGTTGACGCTATTGTACTATGGAACCCTGGTTGTATTCATAGTACAATCCACGCAGAGTCGTCGACGTTTGTGCCACGAGGTCGATCATGTGTCATGTGGGAGCCATGCGCCTGTGCGCGCTTTTGGTGCTGGTGCTAACAGGTATATTCGGTGCGACTGCACCAATCACTGCTGCGCCGCAGACATTTACCGTTACCAAGACGGTCGATACTGCCGATGGCGTCTGCGGCACCGATTGTTCGCTCCGTGAGGCGATCAGCGCTGCCAATGCCAATCCAGGCGCGGATACAATCATTGTGCCTTCCGGTACGTATATGCTAACAATCACTACGACGCTGGAAGACGATAACGCTGATGGTGATCTCGATATCCGCGACAGTCTGACATTGATTGGTGCTGGCGCTGCTGCCACGACTATCTTTGCTGCTGAGGGTGATCGGGTCTTTCATCTCCTTGCCACTGCAGTAGTGACAATCACCGGAGTAACGTTGCGCGGTAAGGGTGAGACGCCTGACAGCGGCGGCGTTCTTCTGGTGATGCCCGGCACAAACCTTATCCTGCGTGATAGTGTGGTGCGCGATGGACGGGCGGCGCGAGGCGGCGGCATTGAGGTGCTCGGCGACGGGGTCAGTCCAGCCAGCGCCAGTGCAATGATCGAGCGGGTGACCTTTACCGCGAACCGTGCTGCAAGTCTGGGGGGCGCGCTCAGCGTTTTCAACGGCGGCAGTGCGTTTCTGACAAATGTGACGATCACCGGCAACAGTGCTGGCAACAGTGGCGGCGGCATCAGTGTGTCGCTCGACCAGGCGATCATCAGTCCGCCAAAAAGCGCCGCGACTCTCAATAATGTCACTATTGTGCGCAACACTGCCGATGATGATCGCAACGACATTGGCGAAGGGGGCGGCGTTTCAGTGCGCGTCGATGAGCAGGTGATCAATCAACTCCGCCTGCGCAATACGATCATCTCCGATAACGCCGATCTCAGTCCAACGCCAGCGCGGGTGAATCCCGACTGCTTCAACGTGCTCGAATCGCAGGGGTACAATCTGATCCATCGCAGTACAGGCTGCACGATTCTGGGCACGTTGACTGGTAATGTGATCGGTGTTAGCGCGCAGCCGGGTGCGCTGCTCGATAATGGCGGTCCGATGCCGACGGTTGCATTACTCAGCGGCAGCCCAGCGATTGATGCTGGCGACCCGGCGGTTGGGAGCTCGTGTGCTGGAACTGATCAGCGTGGCGTTACACGCCCTATTGATGGTGATGGCAATGGTCTGGCAGTCTGCGATATAGGCGCTTACGAAGCGCCGGTACCTGGCGATGCCGATCTCTCGGTCATACTGACGGCTCAGCCAGACCTGGTGGCGCCTGGTGGTACGCTGACATACTCGGTTGTTGTTCTCAATGCTGGACCGGCAGCAGCCGGGAGTGTGCAGGTGGAGTTTACGCTGCTACCTGGTTCGACCAGCATTCAGACCAGCGGATCGGGGTGGGTCTGTTCTTCCAGCAGCACGATCACATGCGTGCGTGGTGCGCTGGCAGCAGGCAGTGTTGCACCGGCGCTGACGGTCACGCTGACAGTTCCTCCTGGCGGCGGATGGATCACTGCCACTGCGGTTGTTTCCTCACCGCAGCGTGATCCGGTGATGACGAACAACACTGGCGTCCTCAGCGTGTTTCGCGGCAGACCGTCTGTCTGGATTCCCCTGCTGATGCGATAGTGCAATGGTATAATACCGCCGCTGATGAACCTTTGAGCGCGGCATATGGTAAAAACCTGGCGCGATTACAATTTTACGCTTTTGCTCTGCGTGTTGATACTGCTCGGCTTTGGTGCAGCAATGGTATATAGCGCCACGCTGCGCGGTCCGCTGACCCAGGGTTATTTTTCGCGCCATCTGGTCAATCTCCTGGTCGGTTGCGCGGTGATGGCATTGCTTACCACCATTGACTACCATGCCTTCGAAGCCTGGATCGTGCCTGTCTATCTTAGCGCTGTGGCACTGCTGGGGCTGGTGTTGGTTGTCGGCCAGGTCAGTTCTGGCGCCCAAAGCTGGATCGACCTTGGCATTCGAACCTTCCAGCCTTCCGAACCGGCAAAATTGCTGGTCATTCTTGCACTGGCGGCGTACTGGTCGCACAATGAACGGCAACCACATGCCTGGCACGTCGTCATTGTCAGCCTGATCCTGGTCGGCATTCCGACATTGCTGATCTTTCTCCAGCCCGATTTTGGCACAGCAATGGTCTTTGTTGCGATCTGGACAGCGATGGCGCTGGTGGCTGGCGTGCGCCTGTGGCAGTTCGGCGTTCTGTTCATCGCTGCGGTTCCGGCTGCGATCTATGGTTGGACGCATATCTTGCAGCCGTACCAGCGCGCACGCCTGTTGATCTTTCTCGATCCGCTCAAATACGACCCGGAACTCAAGCATGGCGCCTGGAACATTATGCAGTCATTGACTGCCATTGGTTCTGGTGGATTGACCGGACGCGGATGGACGCACGGATTGCTCAGTCAGGGCAACTATCTGCCGGTGCAGTACTCAGATTTTATTTTCGCCATTACTGGCGAAGAGTTAGGCTTTCTTGGCGCTGCCCTATTGCTCGTGTTCCTGGGGATCACGATCTGGCAGACGCTGTCTATCTCGATCATTGCACGTGACACGTTTGGGCGCCTGATTGCAGTAGGGATCGCTGCAATGTTTTTGTGTCACGTGCTGGTCAATGTGGGCATGAATATGAGCATCATGCCAGTGACCGGCATCCCGCTGCCGTTCATCTCCTACGGAGGCAGTTTTACCATGACATCGCTGGCGGCAATAGGGCTGCTCCAGAGTATCGCACTTCGCCGACGACGGATCACGTTCTAGCACAGTGTGATATGTAGAAAGGTGACCCGTTCCCAGAACCTTCAGTCTGCGATCCTGCAACAATCTATTAATTTTTTGCGTCTCACTTCCAGAAAGCAGATACTCCGGTCGCGTGGCGACTCAGAAAGGTTCGGAAGAGCGATGAAATCTCGTCTGATGCGCAGTCGCCGTGATGCAGTGATAGCCGGTGTGTGCGGCGGTTTAGGGGAGTATTTCAATATCGACCCGGTCATCGTTCGCCTGATTTTTGTCTTGGCGACGCTTACCAGCGGCATTGGGTTTGTGCTGTATCCCGTGCTGTGGCTCATTATGCCGAAGGCGCCACCGGACATACCCCCCTCTTTCCCTGACCCTGCTCAGCACGTAGGAGACTCCGGCACTGTATTCACTCGTCAGGTGTCTGAGGCGCAGTATGCCCGTCAGACGAGGTATGGCGAAACATCAGTATATTCCTCCCCACACAGAACGATGTCTGCCGATGCGCCTCCGGAACTGCCCAACACCGGGCAGACTATCGATCTGCGGCTGGACCCCTCAATGGCGCCGCTATCGCCGCAATCTGCACCGGCGCCCACACCCCGTCGCCGTCGTCTGAACTGGGCTGGCATTGTCCTGATCGGACTCGGACTGATCTTCCTGGCGGAGCAGTTGGGTATCGATACTGATATTGTCTTTCCGCTGCTGATGATTATCGTTGGGGGAGTATTGATCTTTCGGAACCGGTAGCGTGTGGCTATGATTCGGGTGTTGTAATACTGTCGGTTCGGGGATCACATTAGGGCTGCGCACGCCCGGAAGACTGATGCTAAAAGGCGGCACTTCGTTCAGGTATGCTTGATACATCGATTATTCTGCCATAATGTTTGATAATTGCGCAGCTGACACTCAAATCCAGACCGCTTCACTCTTCGCGGGTTGTCACGAATGGCTGGAAGATGGCGTACTGGTAAGCTGGCGCGATTCCAACCCCCGTATCGCTGATTTCAACAATAGCGCACTCCTTGACGCTGTAGGTGCGCACGGTTAGCGTACTACACCTTCCCCAGCATGTCATCAACTCAATTCAGAATGAGATTGACCAGCCAGCGGATGCGGTCGGCCGCTCTGCTACTTTGCCGGAGAGGATCAACCCGCCCGTTATTCCAGCAAGACGCTGCGCGTCGTCGCGATGGAAATGCAATACGTTATAATCGAATGTTGCAGCGCGCTGCTGTGCAACCATACGCACTGCGCCATGCAACGCTGGCAGAGTGTGCGACGCAAGCACCAGATGGCAGTGGGAGACATATATTGCTCTGCCAGCCTTTGCAGGGGCGCTTCGGCGAGCCGCGTTGCGATACCAGACGCTCCCGCGACGAAATCGGCAACGCTGCGAAGGAGGGAGCCGGGAAAGACCTGCGAATCATGATCAGCGCTATCGAGGGTATACCAGGGAACCAGCATAGTACACCGCGCAACCTCCTGCACCAGCACTGTCGTTTTTCCCTAGCCAGCAGGCACATCCAGCGCAATGATGTGCCTGCTCCGGATGGAACGATTGAGCTGTGCAAGAACATTCGGTCGCATAATCAGGGGTCGCGCTGGAGTTTATGAAGATTGAGAATATAAACCAGTATTCGCTTCTTGCCGCGGGGCTGATGGAGATTGAGCATTAAATCCGCTATACCGAACGAGCCGTGGGGCTAAAGCCCTCGACTACGGAATGCGAAGCCTGCATGCGCGGGCTGGAGCGGAATAATCGCTCAAAGACCAATAAGCCCTCGGCTACGGAATGCGAAGCCTGCATGCGCGGGCTATACCGGACTTAATTCTTGAAATTCATCGAACAGCGAGCTTCTGCTGAAATTGCGGATGGCTTTGCTTTCTCGTCAGAAATGACGATGTCCGCACATGGTGGTAGAAGGTCAAAGCAGAGTTGTCAATCTTTTCGACAAGACCTGCATTCTGTGACCAGGATGTCATTTTTGCCATCCTGTGTCCGCATCAAATCTCTATTCAGAGGCGAAAGATAGACGGATGAACCATTCTTTTCAGTCTTCTCTGTCACCGGCGTCACTTGATATCCGAAGCCGTTCCTTCGCCGTCTTTACTGGCGCAACTGGCGTTTTGCTAATCCATGGTTTTGGTGGTGATCCCGCTGAAGTCTTGCCACTGGCTGCCGCACTGATCCAGGATGGTTACAGCGTTTACGCACCACTGCTTCCCGGTCACGGAACGCTTCCTGATGCTATGGCTGGCGTTCAATGGCAGCAATGGGCAGAAGCAGCTGCACATGGGTTTGCAGCGCTGCGCCAGCGTTGTGACAATGTTGTTATTGTGGGATTTTCGATGGGTGGTCTGCTTGCGCTGATCTTGGCAGCGCATCTGCCGGTTGCACGCCTGGCAGTCCTGGCGCCAGCGCTCCGGTTGCGTGGTCAACTGCTGGTCAATCTGAGCAGTATCGCCAGACACGTCATTTCGTGGTACTATCCTCTTGCCAGCGCTGATTTCAGGGATCCAGAGCTGCGTGCTCTGCTGCGCAACCGCGTACCGGATGCCAACCTTGATGATCCGCTTGTCTGCGAACAGTTGCGTCGCGTGGTGCGGGTACCAATGGAGGCAGTGCATCAGTTGACTCTTGTGCAGCGCTCTGCGCGACGGCTTCTGCCTCGCGTCACTGCGCCAACGCTAATTGTCCAGGGGCGGAACGATCAGACTGTCGATCCGCGTTCGGCTGAACAGATTCTGCGACACATCGGATCTATTGACCGTCGATTGATCTGGATGGAAGGGTATGGGCATCAGTTGCTTGTTGGCGATGGCGGTGAACGCACGGTTCGTACTATCATGGCATGGATTCGAGATAATACTGGGAGGGACGCGTAAGTCTCCCGGAGATTGAGGAAAAATGTCCATGTTTGTCGATTACAGTCATCTCATTCGTCACAATCCGCCACGATTGCATTACGGCGTTGCCGTGGTCGATGTTGATAACGACGGCGCATGTGAATTGTTCGTCGCCGGATTTGATGGCGCCAACCGGGTGCTCCACTGGGATGGCGCTGGTTTCGTAGATATTGCCGATGACATCCTCGCCGATGCACAGCGTCAGGCCATCGGAGTTGCTGCTGGCGATATTGACGGCGACGGTCGGGAGGAGATTTATGTTCTCAATACCGATACATTTGCCGGGCGCAAGCGCTTCGGTGATCGTTTGTTCGACTATCAGGAAATCGGTTGGGTTGATCTGTTCGAGTTGCCGCAGAACCAGGAAGTGCTCAATCTGACCGCTGGTCGTTCAGTTGCAGTCGTGGATCGGCTTGGCACCGGGCGTTATGGCTTCTTTGTTGCAAATTATGGCGGTCCGTTTCGCCTGTATGAACTGGATCGCTTTGGTGAAGTCCAGGACATGGCGAGTGCGGCAGGCATCAGTTTCACGACTGGCGGGCGCGGCGTGATTACACTGCCGCTGGTGACGCCACGGATGGACATTTTCACGGTGAATGAGAACGGTCCCAACTTTCTCTTTGCCAACCGCGGCGATGGTACGTTCGAAGAGATTGCCCGCCGCGCCGGTCTGCCCGACCCGCATGAACACGGGCGTGGGGTCGCTACTGGCGACTTCGACGATGATGGTCGATTTGATCTGGTGTATGGCAACTGGGAGGGTCCGCATCGCCTGTTTCTGCAAAAGTGGGATGGCTTGTTCGTCGATGTCGCGCCGCCGGACATGGCTGAACCATCACGGATCCGAACAGTGATTGCCGCTGACTTCGATAACGATGGGGAGTTGGAGATCTTTTTCAACAATATCGGCGAGCCGAACCGCCTGTTTACTCGACGGAATGGGGAATGGATGAAGATCGACCCAGGTGACGCACTCGAACCGGGAGGTCTGGGCACCGGCGCCGCAGTTGGAGACTTCGATAGTGATGGTCGGCTCGAACTGCTGGTGAGTCACGGCGAAGCCGATCTCCAACCGCTCAGTCTGTACCGCACGATGCCAAACGATCATGCCTGGTTGCGGGTGCTGCCACTAACCCGCGCTGGTGCACCGGCGCGTGGTGCGGTCGTTGTTCTGGAATCTGGCGGCAGGCGGCAACTGCGTGTCATTGATGCCGGTAGCGGTTATCTCTGTCAGATGGAAGCGGTAGCGCATTTTGGACTGGGTCGTGTACGTACTGTCGAACGCATCGAGGTGCGCTGGCCCGACGGCGCCAACGTAACGATCCCATCGCCTGCGACAAACCAGGTGCTGCGTGTGCCGCATCCGTAGGATCAACAGATTGATCCAAAATTATCGGGTTGTATCGATGCTGCGCGCCAATCCGACGATCAGGCGCACGCTGTTGTCGAGGTGTGCTGCGTCGAGTCTGGAAATATCATCGTCTCGTTCGTTCCGGTATGGAATGCGTCCATACTGATCAAGGCTTGCGATCCCCAGGGTGCGCAGCCCTCGACGGCGCAGCATCCCGGCAAGGGTGATTCCACGATAGGCACGGGGGCGCGCAGCTGCCTGACCGCTATCGACCACATGCGCCGCCAGGTGCAGCAACAGTGGGTCTGCCTGTTGTGGACGCAACGCTCCTTCCGCTGCCAGATAGCATAGTTCACCGCTGCCAATGCCATCGAGACCAACAAACAGGGTCTGCTGCGGTTCAAATGGATAACGACGCAGGAGATCATCGATGCCACTGCTGCTGCTGGCTGCACCGACTCCGATCATCCACAACTCTGTCTGCCGGAGGTTGCGCAGGTGAGCTGCGGCGCATATCAGAGTCGCCAGCGCCCCGGCATAACTGATTGCACCCGGTGTCGCCGGAGCGCGTCGCACGACCAGTGCGGCAATCCCCTGAATCAGAAGGGCGACAGCTGGCGCTACCTGAACGTACCAGAGCCAGAGGCGCACCTCGAAGGAGAAGGGTGCAGCAGCGGCAATGCCGAGCAGCAGAAGCAGGGTCGCTGCAAGCGTGCGCGTGATGCGCCCGGTCAAACCGGCGCCGAGTGCCAGCACCCCACGCCCGACTGCCGGTGGTGAACAGAGTGGCGCCAGCACCACCAAACGCCAACGCATAACTCCCTCGGCAGCCCGTGTAGCAATGACGTTCTGGCTGAGTATACGCTGGTTTAAAAGCTCAGTACCGTACCACAACGTCAGGAATATCGCCCCACAACATGCGGCAAAGACAAGAATCGCGACCAGAGGCGTCCAGTAAAAACCGATAACCCCGGCGACTGCCAGCATCCCATAGACGATGCCATCGTAGCCTTGGGCGTGCAATGCGTGGTACGACTCGGCGGAGAGGCGTAATCCCGACTGGCGGAGCCGCGCATCGAGGAAGGCTGCTGTCTTCGCCTCGCTGATCGATCCCGAAGGGCGCGGACCGATCGTCTCCACAATCTGCGCAGCGATTGCAAGGGGCGAGTCGACGAGACGCTCTGTAGATTGACTCTCAATGACGCGGATCATGTCAGGTGCAGTCTCGTTCAGGTCTCATTTGATCGATAATGCCACAGAGTACGAGAGGTCCTAAAGAGTATAGGACTATCGGCTTATTGCAAAATCGTACCGTCTGTGCCATGATATGGATGAAACGAGTGAACCTCTGGCATTCCAGCATTCAACATGTAAGGGAGGTGCACCGAATGTTGCGCAGCTTCTTCTACAAAGACTGACATGGAGCTGACCTTTGAGGCATTGCCTCAAAGGTTTTTTCTTTATCTCAGGGAAGTTCTTCACCGTACCGCCAGCGGTAGTAGTGCCGTCCAACATTGCCCATTTCGACACGCCATCCGGCTGGATTGTCAGGCACATACGTAAGTGTTCTGCGCTCGAACAACTGGATCAGCACATCGCGTTCGATCCCGCCAATGCGCACTCGTGCCCAGAAGGGTTCACTGATCGGGTACCCCATAACAAACAACCATTCGAACAGGCGATCGTTGCGTAACCGTCCCTGTTCGTAGACCAACCCTCGTGCATTGAGGTAGTCCCAGAAGACTGCTGGAATGTTATGCCCCGCCTCTGCGATATAGCGAGCAAAGCGCGTCTCCCTGCGCACCGGTCCGGTATAGTCGCCCACCTGCCCCTGGCGATCGATGGTCTGGCGCGGTGTCTGACCTGTGCGATCCGGCGCTGCCTGCATAACGACGCGAGCAAAGCTGGCATATAGCGGTGCGTTGGGATCGTCGGCGTCGCCAGCAACTGGAATGCCCGCTGGTTCACGTTGTACGAACTCACTGGCTCCAATCTGCATCCGCCCCGTCACCAGTTCCATCACTAGCAGACCAGAGGTGACAAACCAGGGACTGGAACGATCTCCAAACGGATCATTCAGTTCCATGCGTCCCTTCTCGAAATACTGCACCTGCCGCAAGCCGCTTGCCGCCTGCTGATACTGCTCGGCGCGCGCCATCAAGCCGCGCGGTCCCCAGAGCCAGCTGCGTTGCACCATGCCGCTAGCAACGACCCGATCTGTGCGCTGCCAGAGTTGGTCAAATGCTACATCAGCAAAACCAACCAGCGGACCGTTGATCAACGCGCGCGCTGATCCGTCTTCAGCGCCACCGGACGCATCACCTTCAAAGGCGCCCAGTGCCGGGGTTAGGGTCGGGGTCGGTGTGCGATCAGTAAATGGAACAACGGTTGGGGTCGGCGATGCGGGAGTAGGCAGTACGGCAGGTTGTGGCGCGCGCCCGCACTCTTCATCTGGAATGCACAGTTGCAGGACCAGGTCGTAGCGGATGAACTGGTTGCCGAGATCGCCATTGTTCTTGATCTGAACATAGTAGAACCCGTCCACTCGCGGCACAAAGCGGATCTGCGAGTCAAGCGATCCAGGAATATCGTCGCTAAAGTCGAGAAGACGACTGCCATCACGATCAAACAGGTACATCACCGTATCGGCGCCTGCCTGGGTTTGATTGTTGAAATCCGGCGTGTTACGGTAGGGGCGTGTGTCGGTGTAGATGTAGTACACCTTGCCCGCTTTCCCGAAGAACCTGACCCAATCGGCGTCACCTGTTGGACAGAGCCGGCGCCCTGGCTGAATTTCGTTCGGCAGGATCAGTTTTGCCTGTTCCGGCAAGCCGTCGTCCTCGTATAGATCGCGGCACATTTCACTGACCATCGCAGGCGTTGGACCATAGCTTTCCGAACGGACAACAAAGACATATGTGCGATTGCCGCCGCCAATGCTCAGCGTATCACGCACACGAACATAGTAGACTCCATCGCGTGGTGCGCGCCACGACTGAATACGCGGTTTGATGTCCTTCGGGTCGGGGCGAGCCGGGTCGCGGTTAAAGAAGTCATCGTTGAACGCCAGGCGTTGACCGTTCTCGTCGTACAGTTCGAGCGACAGGTCAAGACCAGTGTCCATTCGCTCAATGTCAATCGTGTAAACCTTGCCGCCAACCCCGCCGAAGCGGAACCAGTCCTCATCGCCAATTTCACAGATGCCATGGGTAACCGGTGAGTCAATCAGCACCAGACGTGCGCCGCCAGGGTCGTTTCCCGGATCACGCGCACCTTCTGGACATACAGGTCCGGGCGTTGGCGTTGGTCCCGGTGTGCGAGTCGGTGTTGGAGACACTGTCGGCGACAGTGTGGGTGTGGCAGTTGCTCCGCCCACAGTAATGGTAAAGGCGCCAAAGGTGTTGGTGCTCACGCTGCGCACGCCGGACGTCGAATTGTACGAACCGGCGGCTGTCACCAGCAGGTTGTTGTAGGTTCCCGGTACGGCAGTGCTACCGATGCTCAATTGCAGGGAAAACGTTGTGCTCGCACCGCCGGGTACATTGTTTGGCAGTTGAATAGCGCCCGGTGAACTCACCGTCACGCCGGATGGAACATTCGCGGTTGTGATCGTGAACAACGTATTCGGACTGGCGGCGGTGGCGTCGTTGATATTGTTCGTAAGTTGGAACGTTAGGGTGATGATCGAACCAACATCACCCTGTGGTGGTGGTCCGACTTGGGCGAGTAGGATAACCTGTTGGGCGCGAACGATGGTGAGAGGAACACCAATCACAATCGCCAGAAGTGTTCCGAGCAGTGCCAGCGTCAGTGCTGGTTTGTGCCGGGAGATAGACTGATTGCTCACGAGAACGTATCTCCAACCAGATGGTCATAACCTTTGCCATTATACCACCTTCGCCTGCCTGCCGGAGAGGTGCAGCGCTGTGGCGCGCCTGATGAGTTCAAATCTATAGTCGCGAAGACGGGCTTTGCATTAGTAGTCTGCGGCTTGTGAGTTTCAAGAATCACATGCAGTTCTCAGATACGTTGACCATCGCCGTGTCTGCCTGCTGTTCGAGGCGCCTACTGCTGGCGAAGTGTTCAACCTTGAGAACTGCTCTCCAGGAGTGAAACACTTGAATCCCTGCCAGGATGACAATCTCCCACAGGCTATATGCGGATTGGGAACTTAAGTCCAAGGCGCTCATTCCGATTTTCCACGCCGCGTTTGAAGCCCATATGCGGCATTAAACGATCAAAGGTCGGTTTCGTTTGAGCCGTCGTTCGTATCTTATGTAAACTCGCCATTGCTAACAATTGAAGACGAACTGGTCTTTATTTTGACCTATTTGCAGCGAACATCACCCAAGCGACGCCCGGATGCGTGTTTCAGATGATTCGATTGAAAGTTGGTAAGCGGGCGAATTTGCCGCATACCGTCCTCAACCAGGTACCTGTACGCAGAACTTGCTTCCATCACGTGATGCGGCGATAAGTGCACAGCGATTGTGATGCGACGCCATCCGCCGAAGAATTCTCTCCCCTTTTATCCGTGATGGCGTAGAATGTCCTGTTTATCGCTCTGTTGAGAAACTGGAACGGGATTTTGGCGTCAGAAAGGAGTGGCATACACCCAGGGAACGTCTTAATTTGTCCACTCTTGTATGTATTGAGTGTGAAATCGACAGTTTCGGGCGCTATCATATCACGTTTTTCGATCAATTTGTTCAGAATTCCGCGATGAAGTGACGTAAACGCGCCGTCGATTGCACAACTTCTACATCAAAAAGCGAATGAATTATTGGAACGAACCTTAATAGAGTTTGTAAACTCTTTGAAGAGGGACACGAATTCTCCAGGAGGCAATGGCAAATGCTCACATTGGCATATAACAGCGAAGTGCAAGACAGTCGACCGCCGGAATTGTACGTCTCATACGGTCATGTGAGCGGGACGCCCGCGTCCCGGCGTGCACTGCGGGCGGGATGCCCGCGCACCCAGTGCCATCGCCTGTTTCAGGTATCAGAACGCCCAGACTCCCCCTTCTTCCCTAGTGGGAGAAGTGGGTTGGGGAGATGAGGGGGCAAAAGCGCACGGGAATGCCGAAAACCAGTCATCTCTTCGACGGTTGAACATTCCGCGTCGATCATGGTATCATAGCCACACGTCTGACGCATTTGTATGAGATTGATGCGCATATGACCAATCCCGGCTCAATCGTGCAGTTCCGTCAGCGGTTGTGGGCGCTGCTCCCCTCGGCATCCCCCGATCACGTGACACTGCGTCCGCTCACCGGCAGCGATGATGAGACCCTGACTCTCTACCGTCGCCTGATCGACCTGATCGGCTATACGCTGCCTTCGGAACGTATCACGCCAGCTGCGTTTCCCCCGCCGGACGCCGACCACGTTGCTGACGCTGCCAGCGCGCATCTGCTCTGGCAGGCTGCCCGCCTGTCGCTGCGTGAAGGCGCCACGCCGTTTCGTTCGCTTGGACGCATCTCGATCCGTCCGCGCACCTATCAGTTTGTGCCGCTCCTGATGGCGCTGCGCCTCGACCCAGTGCGATTGTTTATCGCCGATGACGTTGGTGTGGGGAAGACCATCGAGGCGCTTCTGGTCGCCCGTGAACTGCTCGACCGCGGCGAGATCAGTCGTTTCTGCGTCCTCTGTCCGCCCGCGCTGTGTGAGCAGTGGTCGAAAGAACTGGCGGAGAAGTTCAATCTGGACGCGGTGATCGTCCGCTCCGGCACGGTCAGCCAGCTAGAGCGCCAGGTTCCTCCCGGTGCAACGATCTATGAATCGTTCCCGGTGCAGGTGATCAGCATCGATTTTGTCAAAACCGAGCGTAACCGCCACCAGTTTCTTCAGTTTTGCCCCGATCTGGTGATCGTTGACGAGGCGCACGGCGCGGCAGCGGCGCAGGGGCGCGGTCAGCAGGAGCGCCACGCGCTGGTGCAGGATGTCGCCAGGAAGCCGCGACGCCACCTCATCCTGCTCACCGCCACGCCGCACTCCGGCATCGAGGAGGCATTCCGATCACTCCTGGGGCTGGTGCGTCCTGAGTTCGCCGACTGGCGTCTCGATGCGCTGAGTGATGCGCAGCGCAGCGAACTGGCGCGCCACTTCGTGCAGCGCACCCGCCGCGACATCGAGCAGGGGTGGGAAGCGATCGCCTGTTTCCCGCGGCGCGAACCGCAGGACGAGACCTACGAATTGTCCGATGGCTACCGTCGTCTCTTCGAGCGCACCTATCAGTTTTGTTTCGAGATCGTGCAGACCGGTGAGCACCTCGACGCGCGCCGCCGTCGGGTGCGATCCTGGGGCGCGCTCTCGCTCCTGCGCTGCGTGATGTCGAGTCCGGCGGCAGCGGTTGCGACCCTCGCTAGCCGTGGCGCGCTGGTGTTTGATAGCGATGACGAGGCGGATTTCCGTCCGTTTGTGTTTGAAGTGATCGAAGAACGCGCAACGGACGAGTCGCCGACGCCGCCGCTGGAAGCGACGGTCGAAACGTTGCCGGACGCCGACCGGCGACGGTTGCGCGACCTGGCGCGGCTGGCGCGCGACCTCTACGGACCGGAGCACGACGCCAAACTGCGCCGCGCTGTCGAGTTGACACGCCACCTGATCGATGAAGGCTTCCACCCGATCCTCTGGTGTCGCTACGTCGCCACTGCAGAGTATGTCGCCGATCAGTTGCAGCGCGATCTGCCCGACAATGTGCAGGTTGCGTGTGTGACCGGGCGGATGGGGGACGATGAGCGGCAGGCGCGGATTGCGGAACTGGATGCCGACCGTCCGCGGGTGCTAGTGGCAACCGATTGTCTCTCCGAAGGAGTCAACCTCCAGTCGCTGTTCACCGCCGTGGTGCATTACGATCTGCCCTGGAACCCAAATCGCCTGGAGCAGCGCGAAGGGCGCGTGGATCGCTACGGGCAACCGGCGCCGCGTGTCAAGGTCATCCGTTTTTTCGGGCGCGACAATCCGGTGGACGGCGCGGTGCTCGATGTGCTGCTCAACAAAGCGCGCACGATCCATCGCACCCTCGGCACGTATGTGCCGGTGCCGGAAGAGAGCGAGAGCGTCACCCAGGCGGTGCTCGAAGCGCTGTTCCTCCGGGGTCGGCGCACGCCAGGCGCACAACTCACCCTCGACCTGGGCATACCGGCGGTTGAAGAATTGCACCGGCGCTGGGATCGCGATGTGGATCGCGAGCGGGTCAATCGCACCCGGTTCGCTCAGCGCGCGCTGAAACCCGAAGAAGTGCAGCGTGAACTCGAAGCGACCGACGCGGTGCTCGGCGATCCGTCCGCCGTGCGCGATTTTGTGCTGGAAACCGCCCAACGCCTCAACCTGCCGATCACGCCAGACCCGAGACGCGCGGATGTTTTCCGCGTCAGCCTGGCGCCGGATGTGCTGCGTGCCCTGCCCGATGCCATTCGCATGGGACTGCCCGACTCTTCGTCCGTCGCGCGCCGCGCCAACCCCTTCTGGTCGATCAGTTTCGTTTCGCCGACGCCGGAAGGTGCGGAGTATGTGGGGCGCAACCATCGCTTCGTGACGGCGCTGGCGCAGTTCCTCTTCGAAGAGGCGCTGGAACGATCCGAGACGGCGATTGCCCGGCGCTGCGGCGCGATCCGCACGCACGCAGTGCAGGAGACGACGACCATCCTGCTCCTGCGGGTGCGCTACATGCTCGAATGTCCCAACGCCCAACCCGTGCTGTCCGAAGAAGTGCTGGCGCTCGGCTACCGCGACCACGGCAGTGAGATGCACTGGCTCGACCATGGCGAAGCGCTGAGTCTCCTGGCATCCGCCCGACCCGCCGCCAACATGCCGCTGGAAGAAAAGCAGACCATCCTGCGTCAGGCGCTCGCGCGCATTGGTGAATGGCGTCCAGTGCAGGGGGGAGCATGGGGCGACGACCATCCGATCCAGTCCGGCATCCGGCAGTGGATCGACCGTCGCGCTGCCGACCTAACCGAAGCGCACAAGCGCATCCGCCAGGCGGTGGCGTTGCGGGTGCGCGGGCTTGAGATGACGCCGCAGTTCCCGCCCGATCTGCTGGGAGTGGTCGTACTGGAACGCGCCAACACACGCCTATGAGTCACATCCACGCACCAACTCCGGCGATCCGTCTCGAAGGCGGTCTGCTCGGTCCCGACATTCTGGATGCGGCGCTTGCCGGCGATCTGCCGGGGCAGCAACCGCGCGACTTTGGGCTGGACGGGTCGCGCTCCCTCACTGATGAGATCGCTGGCGCCTTCGCCGACGCCCAGGCGCAGTGGGCGCTCTTCCGCCGCCGCCTGGCGCGCCTGCCGGACGATGACCCGGCGACCGCAATCACCCGCGATGCCTGGGTCATCCCGTTCCTCAGTCTGCTCGGGTATGACCTGCACGCCAACCCGCACCCGTATGAGATCGACGAGGCGCGCTTCGCCATTTCGCACCGCGCCAGCGCTGCCGACGACGCCCCGCCGGTGCATATCGTCGGGGAGCGCCAGGACCTGGGGCGCGTTCCGCCTGCCGGACGTCCCCGGACGGCGCCGCACGTGCTGGTGCAGGAGCATCTCAACCGCAGCGAGCAGCTGTGGGGGCTGGTCACCAACGGGCGCACGCTGCGCCTGCTGCGCAACAGCACGCACCTCCGGCGGCAGGCGTATGTCGAATGCGACGTGGCGCAGATCCTCGATGAGCAGCGCTTCGCCGACTTCGCCGCGCTCTACCGGCTGATCCACCGCACGCGCCTGCCGCAGACTGCTGCGGACGCGCGCGACTGCTGGCTGGAACGCTACCATCAGCACGCGCTGGAACAGGGCGGACGGGTGCGCGACCGCCTGCGCGACGGCGTGGAACAGGGCCTGCTGATCCTGGCGAACGGCTTCCTGGCGCACCCGGCGAACATGGCGCTGCGCGCGGCACTCCGTCTCCCGCCGCCGGGCGAACCCGTCCCGGATGACGTTGCCGCTGCGTTGTATCGCCAGGCGCTGCGCGTCGTCTATCGCGTGCTCTTCCTGCTAACCGCCGAAGATCGCGGGCTGATCAGCGATGACCCGCACTACGCGCACTATGGCGTCGGGCGACTGCGGCGACTCCTGACGCGCCGCAGCGCCTTCACCGATCACGTCGACCTCTGGCTGGGGTTCCAGACGCTGCGCCAGATCGTGAGCGATGCGGCGCTGGCCACGCTGCTGGGCGCGGCGCCGCTCAACGGCGACCTGTTTGCGCCCGTCGATCTCGACGTCGCTGTGATTACCAACCGCGACCTGCTGCACGCCTTCCGCCATCTCGCCTGGTACGGCAATCCGCCGCGCCGCATCAACTATGCGGCGCTCGACACCGAAGAACTGGGGTCGGTGTACGAAAGTCTGCTCGAACTGCACCCGACCATCACCTGGCGCGGCGCGGTTCCCGTCGTTGCATTCGCCGCACGCAGCGCCGAACGGCGCGCCACCGGCTCGCACTACACTCCGCCGGAGCTGGTGGCGCCGCTCGTGCAGCACGCGCTGGAGCCGGCACTGCGGGCGCGGCTTGCGCCATGCCGCACGCCTGCCGAACGGGAAGCGGCGCTGCTTGGACTGACGGTGCTCGATCCGGCATGCGGCAGCGGGCATTTCCTGCTGGCGGCGGCGCGGCATCTGGGGACCGAACTGGCGCGCATCCGCAGCGGCGACGCCGCCCCCGCCCCGGAGATCGTCCGTGACGCAGTGCGCGACGTGATTGCCCACTGCCTGTACGGGGTGGACAAAAATCCGCTGGCGGTCGAACTCTGCCGCGTCGCGCTCTGGCTGGAAGGGCATGCGCGGGGCAGGCCGCTCACCTTTCTCGACCACCGCATCCGCTGCGGCGATTCGCTCCTGGGGGTCGCCGACCTGCAGGCGCGCGAAGCTGGCATTCCCGATGACGCCTACCGTCCGCTGGGAACCGACGACCGCGCCCACGCGCGGCAGGTCAGGGCGCGCAACGCGCGCGAGGCGCGCATGGATCTCTTCCGCCACGGGTTCGTCACCGCGCCACTGGCGCTGCTGGCGGCGCAGATGCGTCAGGTCGCCGCGATGCCGGATCGAACGGTGGAGCAGGTGCACGCCAAGAGCGCCGCCTACCGGCGGGTGATCACGCAGGACGCCTCTCGCCGCCTGCGCCTGGCGTGCGACGTGTGGACGGCGGCGTTTGTGCAGCCCTTCACGCCGGACGGACCGGCGCTGACGACGGCGGCGGTCCAGGAGGCGCTGACGCACGGCGCGCTGCGTGATCCGCGCCAGGGGGCGTTCGTGCTGGAGATGAGCCAGACCCGCGCCTTCTTCCACTGGGCGCTGGAGTTCCCGGACGCGATGGCGTCCGGCGGGTTCGCGGTCATCCTCGGCAATCCGCCGTTCATGGGGGGATTGCGCATCAGCGGCGTCGCGGGCGAAGCGTACCGGCGCTGGCTGGAGACGGCGTATGCGCCGTTCGGCGGAACCGCCGACCTCTGCGCGGCGTTCTTCCGGCGGGCGTTCGCGCTGCTGCGTCCCGGCGGGCGGCTGGGGATGATCGCCACCAACACCATCGGGCAGGGGGACACGCGCGAAAGCGGGCTGAAGGTCATCCTGGCGCAGGGCGGGCGGATTGCCTTCGCCCGCCGCTTCGTGCGCTGGCCCGGACAGGCGAGCGTCGAAGTCAACCTGGTCGTCATTGAAGCGCCGCGCGCCCGCCGCACGCAGGAGGGGACTGGGGGAGACGGCGGCGCGCTGCTCGACGACCACCCGGTTGTGGCGATCTCGTCGCGGCTCGATGCCGAACCGGACGGCGAACCGGCGCGCCTGCGCCAGAACGACGGCAAGGCGTTTCAGGGCGATATTGTGCGTGGTCTCGGCTTCGTGCTGGAGGCGGCGGAGGCGGAGGCGCTGCTGGCGCGCGACCCGCGCAACGCCGACTGTCTGTTTCCCTACCTGAACGGCGACGACCTGAACACCCATCCGGCGCAGCAGCCGGGGCGGTGGGTGATCTGCTTCCACGACTGGGACCTGGCGCGGGCGCAGCAGTACCCCGACCTGCTGCGGATCGTCGAGGAGCGGGTGAAGCCGGAGCGGGAGCGGCTGCGTGGTCCGGGGGACGCGCGCAACCGCGCGGCCTGGTGGCAGTTCGGCGCCTACCGCGCGGGCATGCGTCACGCCATCGCCCCGCTGCGCCGGGTGCTGGCGCGGGCGGAAGTCAGTCAGATGCACATGGTCGCGTTTGTCCCCAAGGGGTGGGTCTATTCCCATATGCTCGTCGTCTTCGCCTTCGACGACGACTATCACTTCGCGCTGTTGCAATCCGGCGTGCACGAGGCGTGGGTCTGGCGGCAGGCGTCCAGTCTTGAATCGCGCAACCGCTACACCCCCACCGACTGCTTTGCCACCTTTCCGTTCCCGCCGGCGGAATATGCCGCACCACCCCCCCGAACTCCCCCGCCAGCGGGGGGACTGAGGGGGTGCTGGCGCAGCCAGCGTTCGCGCGTGCAGCGGCGATCGGGGCGGCGTACCACGAGCGGCGCGGGCAGGTCATGCAGGCGCGCCAGATCGGGTTGACGAAGACGTACAACCTGGTCCACGATCCCGTCTGCCGTGATGCCGACATTGTGGACCTGCGGCAGATGCGCGCGGCGCTGGACGCGGCGATCCTGGCGTGCTACGGCTGGGACGATCTCGATCCGGGGCACGATTTCCACGCGAACGCGCGCGGGCAGATGCGCTTCGGCATGGCGCCGGACGTTCAGCGCGTGGTGGTGCAGCGGTTGCTAGACCTCAATCTGGCGGTGGCGACCGGGCGCGTGTGAGGGCGTCGCTGGAGGGAGAGGCGAGAGGCGAGGAGCGAGAGGCGCGGAGTTGAAGGTTGCACGTTGCACACAGGAGGGCGGTGTAGCGGCGTAGGGGCGCAGCGGGGCTGCGCCCAGACCGGCGCAGGGGCGCAGCAGGGCTGCGCCCGGACTGGCGCGGGGGCGAGAGCGCGGAGTTGAAAGGTTGCACGTCGCACGCAGGAAGGCGGTGTAGCGGCGTAGGGGCACAGCAGGGCTGCGCCCGGACCGGCATAGCGGGGCGCGGGACGGAGACGCGGCGGGTGCCGTGTGACATGGCGTGGCTATCGGGGGCGCGGGAGTGCGCCCCAATGCCATCATCGACGACAGGACGCGCTAAGGGGACGTTGCTGCGACAAAGTCGCAAATATGATAACAGACCATATAGCTGATAAATAGATTTCATCAAGGTTTACTTTGACTTTCAAAACACTCTTTGCGTTTCAATCGAGTTCGGGAGTTATGCAACCCGCAACACGTTTCAAAATAAAGAGCAGT
>Ga0272447_1000046_pt1 | contig 86081 bp, 74 predicted proteins | sample YNPCB0133_FD_194589 | JGI IMG/M metagenome (GOLD analysis project Ga0272447, IMG submission 194589) | Hot spring microbial mat communities from Yellowstone National Park, WY, United States - YNP-CB-013-3 | ecosystem: Environmental > Aquatic > Thermal springs > Hot (42-90C) > Sediment | place...
CCTCGGCCAGGCAAGGCGAAGCCCGCCTGCGCGGGCTATTCCGGACAAAACTGCATCCGTGCTGATCCGTCGTATCCGCGCCGATCCGTGTTCTATTCCAGCTTCCAGGGCAAAGCCCGCCTGCGCGGGCTCATGGAGATTGAGAATTTAATCCGTGTGCGCCTCTTGCCGTGGGGCTAATGAAAATTAAGAATATAAACCGGTATTCGCCCCTTGCCGTGGGGCTGAAGCCCTCGGCTATCCAGGGCGAAGCCCGCCTGCGCGGGCTATTCCGGACAAAACTGCATCCGTGCTGATCCGTCGTATCCGCGCCGATCCGTGTTCTACTCCAGCTTCCAGGGCAAAGCCCGCCTGCGCGTCACGCAAACTCCAACGGTGACCCTATCAGCTATCGGCTATTGGCTATCAACTATTGGCTGTCGACTATCGGCGACGATAAAACCTCTCATGATACCTTGACAACCTGGAACAGGTGTGCTGCTATTGACACGCTACCGGATACCCGTTGGAGCGCACCTATGCCCACCGCCATCGACCATGATGCGCTGCTCAAACTGGTGCTCACCGCCTTCTTCCGCGAGTTCATCGACCTGGTCGCGCCCGACCTGACCGCCGCCCTCGATCCCGTACCGCCGGTCTTCCTCGACAAAGAAAGTTTCGCCGACCTCTTCGACCCCGACCGGCGCGAAGCCGACCTGGTAGCGCAGGTGCGCCTGCGTCAGCACCCCGCCACGCTGCTGATCTACCTCGAGCATCAGGCGCAGGCCGATGCTGCGCTGGATCGGCGGATGTTTCGCTACTTTGCGCGGCTCTACGACCGCTACGATCAGCCGATCTACCCGATAGCGCTCTGTTCCTATCCGCGCCCGCGGCGTCCCGTCGCCGACCGGCACGAACTGCGAGTGGCGCGCCGGGCGGTGCTGACGTTTCAGTACCAGGTGGTAAACTGGATGGACTGGCGGACGTATCTGACGACGAGCAATCCGGCGGCGATTGCGCTGATGGCGCAGGTGCGGATGGCGCCGGAGGATCGGTGGAGGGTGAAGGCGGCGTGTCTGCGGCTGCTAGCGGGTGTGCCGCTGAGCGGGGCGCAACAGCGGCTGATCGGGCAGTTTGTGGACATCTATCTGCCGTTGAACGCGCGCGAGGAGCAGGCGCTGGCGGCGGAAGTGGCGCGCCTGCCGCGTACGGCAAAGGAGGTTGTGATGGAGTTGATCACCAGCTGGGAGCGCAAAGGACGGGCGGAGGGATCGCGCGAGGGGCAGCGTCTGGTGGTGGAATGGATGCTGACGCGCAGGTTCAGGGCGCTGCCGCTGCTTAGGGGGGTAGGTTTTTGAGAAGTCCTTTTGTTCCCTCTCTCGTTTCGGGCTTCAGGACGCCCAAACTCCCCCTTCTCCCTTTGTGGGAGAAAAGGATCGGGGGGATGAGGGGCAAACGTGCACGGGTATGCCAAAAGGAACATTCTCCCCTGCGGTCAGAGATCGATAGTGATGCCGAGATTGAGACGCTCCGCTTCGCGCAGCGCCAGTTGCGCCACAGCAATGTCCTGAACAGCATTGCCGACCGATTTGAAGAAGGTGATCTGATCATCGCTCGTGCGCGCGGGAACAATTCCGGCAATGACTGCACCCAACTCGACCGTCTGCGACTCGTCGAGTAACCCCAGACCTCTGGCGTGCTGCAGATCGCCTGCCTCTGCCCATGCTGCTGTTTGCTGATCAACGACGACATACGCCCGCCCAATGGTCTCCGGTGGCACTTCGACCATCTGCGGCGTGAACGAGCCGATACCGTTAATGTGGACGCCTGGACGCAGGCTGGCATCGTCAAAGACCGGTGTCGGCGAAGATGTTGCGCAGCAGATGACGTCCGCCTGTAGGAGCGCTTCGGCAGATGATGCTGCAATGTCGATATGTGGCGCAATTGCATGCTCGCGCAGCATTGCCGCCAGGCGTTCAGCGCGCTCGCGGCTGCGGTTAACGATAATCACGCGCTTGATCGGGCGCACAGCGCACACCGCTTCGACCTGATGATACGCCTGCGCACCAGCGCCAATGATCGCCAGCACCTGCGCATCGTGGCGGGCGAGTACGCGGGTTGCCGCACCCGACGCCGCACCGGTGCGAAGCGCCGTCAGGTACGATCCGTCGAGCACCGCTGCGGGTTGGCCAGTTGCAGCATCGAGGACCACGACGAGCGCATGAATGACTGGCAGATTGTGGCGCGCAGCATTGTGCGGAAAGACCGACACGACCTTCAACCCCAAACCGCTGCTCTCTTCCAGCAGCGCTGGCATCACGAATGTGTGCGACTCGTGACTCTGTTGCTGAAGGTGTGCGCGCAGCGGCACGGTGGCGCGCCCGGTTGAGAGTTGCACAAAAGCGGAGGAAACTGCATCAATAGCGGCAGGCATCGTCACTGCGCGTCGCACATCGTCAGCAGTCAGGATTCGCATACGTCACACCTTTCCCTTCAGAGCCTTCCCAGACGAAAAGACGTGCTAGCAACCGGTCAGCCAATCCAGGAAGCAGCAGCGCCATCCAGACCGTCAGGCGGTCGCTCCACGAAACATACGCGACACGCGGTTCATGTCGAATGGCGCGCACAATGGTGTCTGCTACCCGTTCAGGTGCAACGGCAGGTGGATTGAAGCGTCGGCGGTCGCGGTGACTGCCAAGGCGATGGTCATTGAATGCCGTGCGGGTTGTTCCCGGTCGCACCAGGGTGACCGAAATGCCGCTACCGCGCAGTTCCACTCGCAACGCCTCGGTCAACCGGTCGAGCGCCGCTTTGGTTGCGGCGTAGCCGCCAGCATAAGGGAGCGCGCGCAACCCCACCACGGACGAGATGAAGATAATCTGCCCGCGCCCGGCGTGCTGCATATGTGGAAGAACCGCCTGGGTCAGAGTGAGCGAACCGAACAGATTGACATCCAGCGCTGCGCGCAGATCGGCGGGTTGCAGACATGCCACCGGTGATGCCAGACCGACGCCAGCGTTGTTGATCACAACGTCGATACGGTTGTATACTGCCAGGGTTTGATCAACCAGGCGTTGCACGTCGGTCGGGTCGGCGACATTCACAGGGATGGCGCGCGCGCGCCCTCGCAACCGGTCGGCGAGTTCTGTCAGGCGGGTCGAATCACGAGCGGCGAGCACAACATTCGCACCAGCATCGGCGAGGGCGCGCGCAGTGGCTGCACCAATCCCACTCGATGCGCCGGTGATAATGATCGTCTTTCCTACAGGGTCCATTGCAATTACTGCGTAGTTTCCGTCGGCACGCTCTCTTCGGGGGCATTCAGCGCTGCGGCAAGCCGATCTTCCACCACAATCGCTATAACTGGCAGGATTGGCACAATTGCAAGGTTGTAGCGCTCGGCGATAGCGCCTTTTAGTCGTAATCCGCTCCGCCCCAGCCAGATCAACCCTGGGAGCAGCGCTGGAACGACGCCGAGGGTCAGGGCGCGCGGCAACCAGTGTGTGCGCGGCAGACGCCCGATCAACGCCTGTCCTGCGGTAACAACTGCTAGCGTATTGAACAGAAGCCGTGTATGCTCGCCGACACTTTCGTCGCGCAGGCTGAGATAGGGAATCTTAGGCCACCATTGCCGCGAATTGCCGTGGAGAATGATCATTACCAGCACATTGGCAACGATGAACGCTAGCCGGTTCAGCACAGCTCCTATCATGTTTGTTCCTGTGTTCTTGTAGTGAAATGTGGTTAGTATACAGTAGAACGAAATGCGCTATGTGTCAACCATTGCATCATCGTATTTCTCATTGGGCAATCTCTTCAAAGCTGTTCGACACATGTGCTATAGTTACCCCGGTGCACAAAAGGCCATTGCTCTCCAGTTTCAAATGAGGAGGTCTAGTTTGGAGTCAGATCGCAAGATCGCGCGCATCGATCTGCGGATATTTCCTCGCACCGAACAAGTGGTATCGATTGTCGCGCTCATCATCTTCTTCGCGTCCGGCTTTTCAGCGCTGCTCTACCAGGTGATCTGGCAGCGAATGCTCGGTTTCTTTTCCGGTGCCGATGTGTATTCGGTCACGATCATCGTCGCAGCATACATGGCCGGCATGGGAGTTGGCAGTCTCACCGGGGGGTATCTGGCAGATCGCCTCTCGCGCTGGGGGAACCTGGCATTGTTCGCTAGCGTCGAGCTGGGCATCGCCCTGTTTGCGCTTGGGAGCAAGGGATTATACTACGACTGGCTCTACCAGCGGCTTGCGTTTCTGGCTTCGTCACCGCCACTGATGGCAGCCGTGCTGTTCTTCAGTCTATTAATTCCCACCTTCTGCATGGGTGTTTCGCTGCCAGCGCTCGCGCGTGCACTCACCCGTTCGATTGAAATGGCAGCAGGCACAATAGGTGCGCTCTACGGCGTCAACACGCTCGGTGCAGCAGTCGGTGCTGGTGTAACGACCTGGATTCTTCTGCGGCAGTACAGTTTTGAGACCATCCTGCTCATCGGTGCGGGGATCAACGCACTGGTCGCATTCACCGCATTCCCACTGGCGCGGTTCCTGATGCGACCAGGAGGTGTGCAGCCATCCGGAGTCGCCTCGCGCACGGCGCATGACGGATCAGCGGGTGCCGATCAGACGCCCGGCAGACAGTTGCCCGTACCAGTCTGGATCGCACTCTACGGTCTTTCCGGGTTCATTGCGCTATCGCTGGAGATTCTTTGGTTTCGCATCCTGGGGGTCATGCTCAAGTCCACAGCGTTCACGTTTGGTACGCTGTTGACCATTTTTCTGAGCGGTCTGGCGCTTGGCACATTCCTGGGCATCAGACTGGCGCCGCGCGATCGTCATCCAATGCGATCCTTTTTGCTGTTGCAAACCGGCGTAATCGTGTTTGCACTGGTTACCACGACTGCGTTTGTTGCGCAGGTTGGTCACACGGCGTGGCTGGCGCCGTTCTGGGGGTATTTTGGTAGTTATGAGCCGCTGAACGTAGGAAGCGCCACTGCTGCGCTGGCGGGTTTGCTGTTCAATCCGGCTGCGTTGGATGCTGAGGCGCAGAGCCTTGCCCAATTCTTCTTCTTGCTCTATGTGATGCTCCCAATTGTTCTCATTGGCTTACCGACAATCTGCATGGGGATGAGCTTCCCGCTGCTCCAGAAAATCGTGCAGCGCGATCCGGAAACGCTGGGGAGACGCGTCGGCTGGTTACAGACCTCAAACATCATCGGCAGCATGCTTGGCACCCTGCTGACCGGTCTGGTTGCACTTTCGTGGCTGGGAACGCCAGGCAGCCTGCGCGTCATTGGGGTGCTGTCGGGTCTCTTTCTGGCATTGTTTGCATGGGGATGCCTGATGCGGGCATGGGTCCGCCGCGCCGTGTATATCGGCAGTGTTGCGCTCGCGTCTGGTCTGGCGCTCATCGTGCCGGACGCGCAAACCTTCTGGGCGACATTGCATGGCGCTCTGCCCACAAATGTCATCGTTGCCGAAGACAATACCGGGCTGGCGCTGATCAAGAGCAGTAGAAGCGACTTTTCTCGTCGGGCGCTGGTGATGTCCAATGGGTTGGGGCAAAGCTCCATTCCCTATGGCTGGACGCACAGTGTGCTTGGCTTTCTGCCGGTACTGATCCATCCCAACCCGCAAACCATCGCTATTATTGGGCTTGGCTCAGGCGACACATTGTTTCATTCAGGGGGACGTGCAGTAACGAAGGAAATCATCTGCATCGAAATCGTTGGTTCGCAGATGGACATGTTACGAGGAATGGCGCAGCGGCGCGAATATCCTGCGCTGCTCTCGATCCTGAACGACCCGCGTATTACTTACGTTATCACTGATGGACGTTCGTACATCATGCAAAGCGGACGCAAATATGACATTATCGAAGCTGATGCGCTGCGTCCAAACAGTGCCTACGCTGGCAATCTCTACTCAGAAGAGTACTTCCGCCTGCTCCTTGACCACCTGAACCCCGGCGGTCTGGCAGTGACCTGGGTTCCGACCGAGCGCGTGCGCACGACATTTATCCAGGTCTTTCCGCATTACGTCGATTTCGGCGACATTTTGATCGGCAGCAACGCCCCAATTGAATTAGACCTTCAGGCGATCTACCACCGACTTGAAGATCCCTTCACCCGTGAGTACTACCAACAGTCTGGAGTGAACATCGTACAGTGGCTCGACGAGTACTTCGTCAAGCGTCAGCCAGTGGTTTCCGATCCATCGGCGCCGCGACCGTTCTCGTCCGACACGAACCGTGATCTGTTCCCGAGGGATGAGTTTCTTGTGCGATAGGGGGCGGCAATAGAAGGGTGCATTTCTTTGATCTGCTGGCGCTGCCGGAGATCGATGCGGTGATCGTTGATGCGCCAACCTCGATGCACCGCGATGTCATGGTAGCGGCAGCGCGTGCCGGCAAACATATCTTTACCGAAAAGGTGCTCACGCCAACCCTTGCTGAAGCCCATCAGATACCCGCTGCCGTCGAACAGGCATAGGTCGTACTGACCGTCTCACTGCCACGACTCATCGAAGGGTATACGCAGGCGATCACCTCGCTGATCACTGATGGCGTCTGCGGTGATCCAACGCTGGTGCGCATGCGGATGGCGCGCAACGGCGCACTGCGCACAGAACGAAACCTTGATGTCTGGCTGCCTGCTCATTTCTATGATCCAGACCAGTGTCATGGTGGGGCAATGATCGATCTGGGATGCCGTCCAATGTACCTGGCGCGTCATATCCTGGGATTGCCCGAAACGGTCAATTCGCACTACAGGTACGTGACGGGGCGCGCGGTCGAAGATAATGTGGTTGTGACGCTTGGCTACGCCAGCGGCGCACCGGCGGTCGTCGAAGCCGGCTTTGTAACGCCAGCATTACCATTTACAATTGAGGTTCACAGCACGTGCACCAGCCTGATCTATAGCGCACTGCCGCCGGTATTGCGTATGCGCGGTCTCGATGACTGGATCGAGCAAGCGATCCCCAAGTCATCACCGCTGCCGTTCGTCCAATGGGTCGATCATATCCAGCGTGGCACGCGCAATGTCGCCAATATCGACGCCGCACTCGACCTGACGAAACCGATGGAAGCGGCGAACCGCTCGGCGGCGGAACGGCGACAGGTGCGCCTCGACTCACTGCAACCTTGATACTACCATATCGTTCCAGGAGCAACTGTTCATTATGACCATCTCAACGATCATCAACGTCGGAATCGTCGGCGACGGCAACATTGCCCGCGGGCGTCACCTTCCCTGCTTTAAGAAGCATCCCAACGTTCGACTCGCCGCCATCTCCGATGTGGTCGTCGATCTGGCAGAATCGGCGGCGAAGGAGTATGAAATTCCCGCAGTGTATACCGACTACCGCGACATGTTCGGTCACGAAAAACTTGATGCGGTCGTCATCTGTACGCCGAACAAGTTCCACGCACCGGCATCGATCGCTGCTCTGGACGCCGGATTGCACGTCCTGTGCGAGAAGCCGATGGCGCTCGATCCGGTCGAAGCGCGCGCGATGGTCGCTGCTGCCGAACGCAACGGCAAGATCCTGAGCATCGCATTCCACTACCGTCATATGGCACAGGTGCGCGCCGCCCGTCGCGTCGTCGACGCTGGCGAACTGGGTCATGTGTACATGGCGCGGGTCTATGCCATCCGTCGGCGTAGCGTTCCCTCGTGGGGCACATTCGTGCAGAAACATATCAGGGCGGTGGCGCCATGATCGATTTCGGCATCCACCTGCTCGACACTGCACTCTGGTTGACGGGGAACCCACAGCCAATTGAAGTCTGCGCCAGCATATTGCAGCACCTCGGCGAAGCGCCGAATGTCAACCCCTGGGGACAGTAGAACTACCGCGAGTTTACCGTCGAGGATCAGGCGGCAGCATTCATCCGGTTCGCCAATGGCGCCAGTATGCTGCTCGAGTGTTCCTAGGTGCTGAACATCCCCGAAAACTACGAGAACGTCTCGCTTTCGGGAACCGCCGCCAGTCTGGAGGTCTTTCCGCTGCGGGTCAACAAAGCGCACCTCGATATGCTGGTCAGCTGGAAGCCGGACTGGATGCCGGTGAGCGTGACAATCCCGGTGATGTACAGACCGCTGATTTCATTGGAGCGATCCTCGAAGGTCGGCAGCCGGTCTCACAGGCATATCAGGCGCTCCAGGTCACCGAGATTGTGGATGTGATCCATCGCAGTGCTGCGGCAGGCGCTGCCGTGCGCCTGAATGGTGCAGCGAAGGGGTGATCGTCTAGCGAATGACTGTCTGCTTTTGCGTCCTTTCAGACCCCATCCTTTCAAGACCCGTTTTCGTATGAGAATGGGAATACAGTGCGCCACGGTCGCTGCACTGTCTGGATGGAACTGGACATAATCATGTCATGTCACAAACGCAATCAATGCAAGGAGAACCAGCAACCCATGACCGTCACACGCGAACGTTTTGAACAGGGCATGACCTACGCTGAATACAAAGCCCAGATGACCCGCAACCGTGAACGATTAGAAGAGAACGAGCGCACCATTGAACTCTCGCCCGACGACATTGCGTTCTTCGCCAACCTTCCCGAAACGCTAAACGTGCTGGTAATCACAGAAGACTGGTGTGGCGACGCGATTGCGAATGTCCCGATCCTGGGGCGACTTGCAGCCGAGAGCGGCAAACTCAATCTGCGCTTCTTTTTGCGCGACCAGAACCCCGACCTCATGGATCAGTACCTGAACCAGGGCATCCACCGGTCGATTCCGGTCTTTGCCTTCTTCGATGCGCAGTTTCATCCCATCGGGCACTGGATCGAACGTCCTGCAGCGATCACCACGATGCAGGAAAAGATGCTGGCGAGTCTCTACGCAACCGATCCAGCGTTTGCGGGGATTGCGCCGGGAACGTCACTGGCGGTGCTGCCCGATGCAGCGCGCACACGGTTGATGCAGGCATTCGCCGATTTTCGCGCCGAGACCCGTGCACTCGCCGACCGCGAGGTGGTGCGTGAACTTCGGGAACTGATCACGCAGTGGTTGTCGAACCGTCAGGAGGGGTAGAGATGGACATCGACAGTGGACGGCATCTGCCCAAGATCAGGATCGTCTACTGTGCGTCGTGCGGCTACGAACCGCAGACGCTGGAACTGGTTTCGGCGCTGATGCACGCCTTTCACTACGATATTGCCGGGATTGAGATCATTCCCTGGCAGGATGGTGCCTTCGATGTTGCCGTCGATGGCGAGTTGATCCATTCGATGTACCGCGACGGTGGTTTTCCCGCACCCGAGACCATCATCAGAGCGGTACGGGAACGGCTGGCAGGTTGAATCCGCGCCGGAGCGCCGCGTGGTTCAGCGTCAACAATGTGCGTTGGCGCTTTCCCAGGTGGCGCTCCAGCGACTGACAAACCGCTTCGAGCGGCAAAAATGGCTTCAACCGGAGAAAAATCCCCAGCATCACCATGTTGAGCACGCGCTCATCGCCGATCTCACGCGCCAGATCGCTTCCGGGCACTCCGACAATGACAATGTCAGGGCGTGTCGGCTCACGTCCTGCAAGCGAACGGTTGTAGATCAACAGCCCGCTGGACGCGGTCAACGGCTCGTATTTATCCAGCGACGGACGGTTCAGTGCAATGACCGTTTGCGGATTGCGCACCAGTGGCGCACCAATCGGCGTATCAGACACAATGACCGTGCAGTGCGCCGTCCCGCCGCGCATTTCAGGTCCATACGACGGCATCCAGGTTACCTGTAAACCGGCGTCCATCGCAGCATACGCCAACGCCTGCCCGGCAAACAATGCACCCTGCCCGCCTGATCCACTGATAATGAGATCATGGTACATATGTCGCCTCTGACAGGAACTGAGAGTCCTCTCGACGTTGAACGTTGAACGTTCAATCCCCAACCTTCAACCTTCAACCCCCAACCTTCAACCTTCAACCTTCAACCTTTCCATCCCCAACGTTCTTAAGCTCCCCCAGCGGGAAGGCCGGGATCATGCGCTCTTCAATCCAGCGCAGCGATTCGATTGGTGTCAACCCCCAGTTGGTCGGACAATTCGAGAGCAGTTCGACCATGGTAAACCCATGCCCGGCGATCTGATGCTCAAATGCAAGGCGTAGCGCCTTCTTCGCCTTTCGGATTTCTGCAGGGTTATGGAGACTACGTCGGGCAACATAGACTGAGCCTTCTATCTGCGCCACCAGTTCGCTCACCCGTATCGGGTATCCCATCTGCTGCGGATTGCGCCCGCCCGGCGACGATGAGGTGACCATGCCCGGCGGTGATGTCGGCGCCATCTGTCCGCCGGTCATGCCATAGATCGCGTTGTTGATGAAAATGACCGTAATCTTCTCGCCGCGCGCTGCAGCATGCAGCACCTCAGCCAGCCCGATCGACGCCAGATCGCCGTCCCCCTGATACGTAAAAATGACTCGGTCGGGCAACACGCGCTTCAAACCGGTCGCTACTGCCGGAGCGCGTCCATGCGCCGCGCCGACGAAGTCACAGGCGATGTAATGGTAGGCAAACACCGAACACCCCACCGACGCAACGCCAATGGTGCGTCCCAGGATGCCGAGTTCCTTCAGAACCTCGGCGGTCAACCGGTGCGCGATACCGTGCGTGCAACCGGGGCAATAATGGGTGTATGTGGCGGTCAGTCCAACCGGGCGCTCATAGACACACTGTTCGGCGATCATAGGCGCACCTCCGCATCGAGTCTGCGTGCGCCGTTCTTCGTGACATGCGTATCGTGCATCGTCTGTTCAATAGCCTGCACTACCTCATCCGGCAGCATCTCGACACCGCCCATTCGACCGTAGAAGCGCACCGGAGCGCATTCCCCAACCACCAGCCGCACATCTTCGATCATCTGACCGGCATTCATCTCGACGACCAGGAACGCGCGCGCGCGCGGCGCCAGGCGCGCAAGGTGTTGGGACGGGAAGGGGGAGAGGGTGATCGGGCGGAACAATCCGACCGCCATGCCGCGCGCGCGCGCCGCTTCAACGGCATTCTGCGCCACCCGCGCCGCGCTGCCAAAAGCGATAACGATCAGATCGGCATCCTCGAGATACATGCCGCTTGATCGCTGTTCGCGCTCTGCGATGGCGGCCAGTTTTGCCTGAAGCGCCAGGTTGTGTCGTTCGAGCGCCTCCGGTTGGAGATAGATCGAGGTGATGATCCGCGGAGGGCGTCCCTCTGCACCGCCCAATGCCCATTCCGGCAGCGACGGTTCGCGCTGACAAAACGGCGGCAATTCAGCCGGCTCCATCATCTGTCCCAGATTCCCATCTACCAGCAGGATCACCAGCATCCGGTACCGTTCCGCCAGATCGAACGCCAGCCCCGTCAGGTCGATTGCTTCCTGGATCGTTGCAGGAGCAAGCGTCAACGGACGAAAATCGCCATGCCCGGCTGAACGAGTCACCTGAAAATAGTCGGATTGAGAGGCGGCGATGTTGCCCAATCCCGGACCGCCACGCATCACATCAACAACGACGGCGGGCAGTTCTGCGCCAGCGATGTAACTTAACCCTTCCTGCATGAGACTGATGCCAGGACCGGATGAGGACGTCATGACACGCCTACCAGTGCAGGCTGCTCCGTACACCATGTTGATCGCCGCCACTTCACTCTCAGCCTGTACGAATGCGCGCCCAAGTTCGGGCATGCGGCGTGCCAGATACTCCAGCAGTTCTGTTTGCGGTGTAATCGGATACCCGAAGTAGGCATCGAGTCCTGCGCGGACTGCTGCCTCTGCAATCGCTTCATTGCCCTTCAGAAGTTCTCGCGCCATTGCGATCTCCTCGTGCTCATAATGGGTGTAGTTGTTATGATACTGATCCCACGCATACACCGTCTGCGACTGCGGTTTTGATCGAAAATGTGCGATAGACAGTGATAGCTGCTTCGGGGCATACCAGGGCGCAAATCGTGCATCCGGTGCATATGCCCTGTGGGTCGCGCAATTGCGCAGGATGATAACCGGCAGCGTTGAACGTATCCGCCAGTTGCACAACGCCTTTTGGACAGAATGCGACACACAGGCCGCATCCTTTGCAGCGCTCCGTATCCACGATAATGCGTCCCCGAACCATCTCAACCTCCAATCAGTAAATGAACTCGTGAATATCGTAGGTAGCGATTTGTGGACCGGGCGAGCCGAAGTTCAAACGCTCCACAATTGCCTGACGTTGTGTGCGCAGTTCTGCATCGTTGAGCGGACGTATGCCAGCAGCGCGTATTTGGGCGGCATACGGTGCGTTGGTGCGCTCAGACAGCGTGCTAAAGTAGACGATGTCGCCTGATCCGAGCGGCAGGCGATTGAGCAACGCAACCGTATCGGCGACATGCCCGGCTGCAAAGCGGTCGCCTCCCAGCCCGACAAGTACAATCACGCTGACTGCGATGCCAGCCTGCTTGAGTTCCGTTACCGTCGCCACAATATCGGCAGCGCTGGACGGTTTCTCCACAAATGCCAGCAGCGGATCGTGTCCACTCTCCATACCGATACTGACCCGCTTCAATCCGAGCATCCCCAGGCGCGCATATTCGGATGCCGTTTTCTTGCTGCCGGTGAATCCGTCGAGAAAAGCATGGATCGGCAGATCGCCGATCTCTTCGCGCGCGATCTGCATGAATGCCTCCAGCCGTCGAGTTGGCGCTGCCAGAGCATTGGCCTCACCGAGGAAGATCGAGCGCCGAAGCAGGATCGAGTCGCCGAGAAATGCGCGCACCGCGCGGGTATGCACGCGAAACTCGTCGGGTGACTTGATACGAAAACGACGACCGCGATAAAAATCGCAGAAGGTGCAGGTGTTGAACGAACACCCCTCGGTTGCCTGCACGACCACCGCCATGTACTGATCCGGCGGTAAAATACCGACCGGATCGTACACCTGCTCGAATGCCTTGCGATCAGCACCGTGCTCTGCAGCATCGAAATATGACGCGCGCTCGATGATAGTCAGGAGTTCTTCCAGTACGCCATCGCCATTAGCTGCCGCACGTGTCGCCGCCTCCTTTGTCAGCGCATCGCGCAGACTCGCCATGCGCGCCGCCGCCGAGTCGATCAGTTCGGCGGCTTCAGCATCGCTCACCCGACGACGGATCAGCCCATCACCCGTGCGATGCTTCTCAAGCAGATGTCCGTTCAGTCCACGCCTGTACGTGCGCCCGTCGCGGGTCAGCACCCATAACCGACCGCCACGATCATAAGTGAGCACCTCGTGCGTACCAAACATGACGCTGAGCGCGCCGGGTCTGATACTGATCGTGACCTGTTCGCCATGGATTGTGAAACGAAAGACCATATCAGATAACGTTGAGCGGATGCGCCAGGGCATCCGCTCGTTGCTCCTCAACTTTATTTATCATCCTGCCGGTGCAACCACCGGGGTAGTCTGTCGCACAAGGCTCTTGCGTCCAAGCATCCAGAGCGCCCCCAGACCAAACAGGATGACGGCGATGCTCACCATCTGTCCAATAGCAGGTGCGGCAGTAATCACGACCAGCAAAAGCAACCCAAGCGCCAGTGGTGCGAATGGGCGCTCAATCCATGCTGGTCGGAGACGCAACAGGATCTGTCGCCCCACCTCAAACCCTACGACAATTTGTGCCACATATGCAATGGCAAGAATGGTCAGCAGGATCAGCGCCATTCCGACAAGGAAGCCCGCCGCAACGACGATACCCATCAGGCCATTCAGTTGTACACTTCCCAGCACGATGGACGCTGCAATGGTGAGGAGTATCACCGCCAGGAATACCAGCACAATTGCCAGAATGCTAACGATACCCCAACCAAGACCGGCGACCGGTCTGGTTTCCAGTTCATCGGTTGTTCCACGCAGGAGGTGTGGCGTCAGCCACACAAGAATCAGACCGAGCAGGAACAATCCTGCAGAGCGCCGTATCAGATCAAGAATGCGGTCGGTCAGGGTTGGCTGTGGCGGTGGCGTCCGCGTCTCTTCAGTAAAACGCACCTGCCCGGCAACAGTTCCAGGTGGGAGGGTTACAGGTGTCTGGCTGGTATACACCAGATCGCCGCCGATCCATGCCTCGCGATCTACCGTTAACCCGGCAGGCACGGCTGGTGGTGATGCAATGCCTTCGACCCGCAGTTGCGAAATCCAGGCTAGTTCGGTTTCGGCATCGACTCCTGCCTCGACGTTCCTGCCGATAGCGCCACGGAGGAGCAGGCTGTTTCCGCCAAACACGACATCTCGCTCGACCGTACCTGCCAGCAACGCCTGCCCGCCAACAAAGAATAGCGAGCCATCTATTTGACTGCCAGGCAGCGTTTCGATGCTCGCGCCGCTTCCCCACAGGTTATTGCCGATGCGCGCCTGCGGATCGAGACGTATGATCGCCGCTCCTACGAGCACATCATCGGCAACTGTGCCGTTCACGACGACTCCTCCGCCCAGCGCGAGGAGATCCCCTTCGATAACACCGTTTATTTCAACGGTTTGCGCCATGGTCACAACATCGCCGATCACACGACCATTGACCGTTACGGTTGTGGCGGTGACGATCAGATCGTCGGTGATCGTCTCGCTTGCGTCAATCACAACCCGCTCACCCGTGCGGCGATCAATCGCCGCGACGGTCGAAGGCGTCAGGATGAGCAGAAGCACAACCGCCATCGCCAGCAGCAGCGCCGGGTGAACGGTTCTGCTCCGCTTCCTTGTTCATACATCTCCTCCTCTCCAGATGAATATCGTTATGATGAGGTGCGCAACTTATCATAAGACAGATGTGACATCCTTGCGGAAAAGAAGCGTGTGCGGCAGAGTTAAGGATGCACTACCTTTGTAAAACGTGCTATACTGCGCGGCGCGTGTGTTGATACAGGAGCGTTCCATGCGGATCTATAAAGCTAAAGCGCCGATGCGGATCGGCTTTTTCGGCGGCGGCACCGATGTCAGCCCCTATGCTGAAGAGCATGGTGGCAAGGTGCTCAACTGCACGATCGACAAATATGTGCGTTGTATGTTGCGCCCAAGCAGTGAACCGGGGATCATCATCCGCTCGCTTGACCTGGAGGAAGTCAGTCGCAAGACGACCGGTCACTGGGATGGGCGCCTCGATCTGCCGCAGGCAGTGCTTGATGCGGCAATGCCCCCTTCCGAAGGAGTCGAAGTGATCATGTTCTCTGACGTGCCGCCCGGCTCCGGGCTTGGTTCGTCGTCAGCGCTGGTCGTCAGTATGCTGAAGTTGATCGGCGCTGCCTACCAGATCAATCTCGATCCTCATACGCTGGCAGAACTTGCCTACCGGATCGAACGGGTCGATCTGGGCATTCCTGGAGGAAGGCAGGATCAGTACGCAGCAGTGTTCGGCGGTATGTGCGTGTACCATTTTGGCAGAGAACGGGTGATCGTCGAGCCGGTGTTGAACGATCCAACCGCGCTGCTCGAACTAGAGAGTTGCCTGCTGCTAGGATATATCGGCAGTCGCAAACTGCTCACCCAACACCTGGTAGACGACCAGGTGCGGCGCTTGAAGGAAGGCGACACGCTGCGCTATCACGATGAGACTAAAGCTTTTGTAGATGAAGCGGTTCGACTGCTGCGCAGTCTGCGGATTGCCGATTTCGGCAGATTGTTGCACGATGCATGGGAGGTGAAGAAAGCTTTTTCACCCTACATTGCACCGCCGGAAGTCGAAGAGATCTATGCGCTGGCACGTCGTCATGGCGCGTGGGGCGGCAAAATCACCGGCGCTGGCGGGGGTGGTTTTATGGTCTTCGCCTGCCCGTTCGACCGCCGGCTCGAACTTGAGCGGGTGCTGATCGAGGCAGGGGTGCAGATCCGACATTTCTCATTCACAACCCAGGGGGTGCATGCCTGGAGTGTGGATGTTGAGGGAAAATAACTGGCATTTCCGGTTTCGGCGGGGTGGTGGTATCATAGTGTATCAGGCGCTGGCATGACTTCCGAACACGACCGTAAAGGCGTTTCAATCGCGGTTTCTGCCGAAGTGCAGGCAGCGCTTGCAGCCGGGCAGCCAGTGGTTGCGCTGGAGAGTACGGTTATTACTTACGGATTGCCCTATCCGCACAATCTTGAACTGGCACTTGCGATGGAGCAGGAGGTGCGCGATCAGGGCGCAGTTCCGGCGACAGTTGGGATAGTTGCGGGCGTGCCGACCGTCGGCATGGATGCAGCGGCAATCCAGCGTTTTGCGCAATTCGATCCGCACCATCCTCCATTGAAAGTGTCGCGCCGCGACATCGGATACGTGATCGCGGCAGGCAGCGATGGAGCGACAACTGTTGCGGCAACGATGGTGCTTGCGCATCTGGTGGGTGTGCAAGTGTTTGCAACTGGCGGGATCGGCGGCGTTCATCATGGTGCGCGCGAGACATGGGATGTTTCTGCCGATCTGACGGAACTGGGGCGTACACCAGTGCTGGTGGTGTGTGCCGGCGCCAAAGCGATTCTCGATCTGCCAGCGACGTTGGAGTACCTGGAGACTGGCGGCGTGCCAGTGCTGGGTTGGCACACTGCCGAATTCCCGGCATTCTACAGCGTATCGAGCGGTCTGCCAGTTGCATATGCGCCAGACGCACCGTTCGTCGCGCGTGCATGGAAGGCGCACCGCGCGCTTGGCGGCGCCGGTATGGTGCTGGCAGTACCGCCACCTGTGGAGTATGCAATCGATCGTACAAAGGTAGAGGCTGCGATTGAGCGTGCCCTCAACCGCGCAGCAGAAGAAGGCATTCACGGTCCAGCAGTGACGCCATTTCTCCTCGCGGCGCTGGCGCGGGAGACAGAAGGCGAGAGTGTGCGCACCAACGTTGCGCTGTTGCGCCAGAATGCGCGGATCGCCGCGCAGGTGGCGGCAGCGATTGCAGGCATACGATGAGTCGGGATACCTTGCCAAACCTGTACGATCTGTCACTGGCGGAAATGGAACGCCTGATGATAGCGTGGGGACAGCCAGCCTACCGCGCGCGGCAGATATTCCATCAACTGTATGTCAACCTGGTCGACTCGCCGCTGGCAATGACCGACCTTCCCCTGGCGCTGCGGGAACGCCTGGTTGCCGAAACGCGCCTGGCGCCGCTGGTGCCGGAACAGGTGCGTGTGGCAGATCAGGGGTTGACACGCAAGGCGCTCTTCCGCCTGGAGAACGGCGTACTGATCGAGAGCGTGCTGATGATTTACCCTGACCGTGCAACCGTGTGCGTTTCGACGCAGGCAGGGTGCGGGATGGGGTGCATCTTCTGCGCTACCGGAACACTCGGACTGCTGCGCAATCTGTCACCGGGCGACATGGTGGCACAAGTCGTCTGGGCGGCGCGCGAAATGCGTCGCTTTGCCGCAGAACGCCATATCTCGCCCTCCGTCACCCCTCCCGACGATGATTCCTGGTGGACGCCAGACGATCTGGAGGATCATAGATCTTCCGATGTGCGGGGTATTTCCGTCTCACGACTGTCGAACATTGTCTTTATGGGCATGGGTGAGCCATTTGCGAACTATGATCGCTGGTGGCGCGCAGTGGAGATTCTCCACGATCCGCGTGGGTTGAACATGGGCGCACGCAGCATGACCGTCTCGACAGTTGGGTTGGTTCCGGGTATTCGCCGCCTGGCGACAGAGACGCTACCGATCAACCTGGCGATCTCGTTGCACGCTCCCGATGATGCCCTGCGCAGCGCGTTAATGCCGGTCAACCGACGGTACCCGCTTGCCGCGCTTCTTGAGGCGACCCGCGACTATCTGGCAGCAACCGGTCGGCGGGTCTCATTCGAGTATGTGCTGTTGCAGGGGAAGAACGACGAACCGGAGCATGCAGTGAAACTGGCGGCGCTGCTCCGTGGTGAAGCGGGGACAGTGACATTGCCCCCTCACCTAGTGCACGTCAATCTCATCCCGTGGAATCCGGTGCCGGGCATGCCGCTGGGACGGTCGGAGCGCCGACGTGTGCTGACCTTTCAACGTATCCTGCGCGAGCGCGGCATCGCCTGCACCGTGCGCGTCGAGCGCGGCGTTTCTATTGCAGCAGCATGCGGACAACTGGCGGGAGGCAGGGGTGTTGAAGGTTGAAGGTTGAAGGGGTGAAGGTTGAAGGTTGAGGGTTGAACGTAATACAGCGAGATCGGTCCTCAGTTCTCAGCTCTCAGTTCTCGGTTCTTGGTTCTCAGTTCTTGGTTCTTGGTTCTCAGTTCTCAGTTCTCGGTTCTCCCACATGCATCTCTCCGAACAGTTTCTCCTGCGACGAGATGTGACATTTCTCAACCACGGCAGTTTTGGCGCCTGCCCGCGACCAGTATTCGAGGTGTACCAGCAGTGGCAGCGCACGCTGGAGATGCAACCAGTTGAGTTTTTAGGTCGGCGGCTCAACGGGTTACTGGCGGAAGCGCGGGCGCGTCTCGCGACGTTCGTCGGCGCTGCACCCGATGATGTCGTGTTTGTGCCCAACGTCACTTATGCGATGAATATTGTTGCCCGATCAATCGATCTCCGACCGGGCGATGAGGTTTTGGGCAGCAATCACGAATACGGCGCGGTCGAACGCACCTGGCGCTACGTCTGCGAACAGCGCGGCGCCATTTACATTCCGCAACCGGTTTCTCTGCCGGTCGATGATGGTGACGCGATGGTCGAACAGATATGGAGTGGCGTTACTGAGCGCACAAAAGTAATCACTCTGAGTCATATTACTTCACCAACCGCACTGATCATGCCGATTGCGACTATCTGCCAGCGCGCGCGGGATGCTGGCATTATCACCGTCATCGATGGTGCGCATGCGCCAGGGCAGATCGATCTGAATATGCAGGCGATTGGGGCGGATTTTTACAGCGGCAACTGTCACAAATGGCTCTGCGCACCCAAAGGCGCCGGATTTCTCTACGCCCGTCCAGAGCGTCAGGCGCTGCTCCAGCCACTGGTTGTCAGTTGGGGGTGGCAACCGCGCCAGCCAATGCGTTCAAGCTTTCTCACCTATCCGGAAGGCGCCTCCTTTCGCGACTACTACGAGTGGATGGGGACCGATGATCCCTCGGCGTTTCTCAGTGTTCCGGCGGCAATCGATTTCCAGACTGCCAACGACTGGTCTACCGTGCGCCGCACCTGTCACGCGCTTCTGGCAGACGCCTCCCGGCGCATTGCCAGATTGACCGGATGTGCGCCACTCACCCCCGATGGCGAAGCGTGGTGGATGCAGATGCGCGCCCTGCCACTCCCGCCGTGCAACCCGAAAGAAGTCCAGGCGCGCCTATGGAATGAATTCCGTATCGAAGTTCCGTGCTACGATTGGGAAGGCACCCCGCTGATCCGGATCTCCATCCAGGCATACAATACACCAGCAGATATCGACCGATTGCTGGAGGGGTTGCAAGCAGTCTTACGTGTGTAGGTTGGAACACTCGCCGGGAAGCCGGAGTCCTGTCGCCAGAATGCGATCAATGCCTTCTCGTGTTCCTGGACTCTGGTTACGGCAAGGGTTTCGCGCGCCACCTTCGGCATCTCTGCCAGAAAACCCGCTGCGCGCAGTATAACTGTTCACGCTTGGAGGCAACACACGCGCCTGGAAGTGAGGGCGTCCCACTCTCGTCACGTTTCCGAAGGCAAGATACTCTCGCTTTCAGGAGAAATGTGAACACTTGTAGTTGTTAGGCAATTCCTCACAATATGCACAGTCCACCGGCATTCGTTCCCATCCATGCTGGTTGCCACGGAGCCAGGGCGTCCTGATAGGGCAATCGAGAGCGAGATACCCTCACTCTGGGGTGCATTGCTGTATACTGTTCCGGCGCGTCAGGAATATTTCAGAACGACCCATTGTGGCGCAACACTGCTGCGTCTCTACGACATCCGCTCCAATTCATCGAGCAATGCGCTGAAGTGATCCATCGCTGCCTGGATCGGCGCTGGCGAGAGCATGTCAACCCCGGCATCGCGCAACAGTTCAATCGAGGGGCGCGACGATCCGCTACGCAGGAAGCGCAGATACCGCTCGATCGCTGGACTTCCCTCCTGAACAATCTGTTTGTGAAGCGCCAGCGCCGCCGAAAACCCGGTTGCATACTGGTAGACATAAAAATTGTAGTAGAAATGCGGGATACGCGCCCATTCCAGCGCAATCTGCTCGTCGAGCGCCACTTCCGACCCGTGGTAACGCGCCACCAGATCGCGATAAATCGTACTGAACAGTTCGGTTGTCAGCGGCTCGCCCGCCTCCGCCCGACGATGGATTTCCAGTTCAAACTCAGCAAACATGGTCTGCCGGAAGAGGGTGGTGCGAATATCTTCCAATTGCTCGACAATCAGATAGCGGCGCAGGATCGGGTCATCGCGCGTTCGCAACAGGTGATCGGTCAATAGCGCCTCGTTCAGCGTTGAAGCGACCTCAGCGACAAAGATCGTGTAGTCGCCATAAATGTAGGGCTGCGTCTTGCGCGTGAAGTACGAGTGCATCGCATGACCGAGTTCGTGCGCCAGCGTAAACACGTCGTTCAGGCGTTCCTGGTAATTCAGCAGCATGAACGGCGCAGTGGTGTACGAACCGTCGCTGTACGCGCCGCTACGCTTGCCGATATTCTCGTAGACATCGATCCAGCGACTACGGAACGCCTGTGCAACGGCAGCGCCATATTCATCGCCAAGCGGCTCGAATGCCGCACGCACCATGCGCTCCGCTTCCTCATACGGAATAGCGATGTCTGCTTCTGGAACGAGCGGGGCATACAGATCGTAGAAGTGCAGTTCATCCAGCCCCATGATCTGCCGACGCACCTGGAAATATCGGTGGAGACGGGGCAGACTGGCGTTGACCGTCGCAATCAGGTTATGGTAAACCTCCACTGGAATGTCGTTCGGCGTCAGCGCTGCCTCCAGAGATGACGCATAATTGCGAACCCTCGCATTCAGCACATGAGTGCGCACTTGGGCGGCAAGCGACGCCCCCAATGTATTGCGTATCCCCTGGAAGGCGCTATAGTACCCGACGAACGCATCGCGACGCACCCTGCGATCAGGACTGCGCAGGAAGCGCAGGAAACGCCCGTGCGACAGTTGCACTGGCTGCCCCTGCTCATCCTCAATCGAGGGAAAATGCAGGTCAGCATTGGTCAGGACTTCAAAAATCTCGCCTGGCGCGCGTGTAATATCGCTGAACTGCGCCAGGATCGCTTCGACCTCGGCAGAGCGCACGTGAGCGCGCTGGCGCAACAACTGATCCAGTGCATACTCATACACTGCCAGATCGGGATGCTCCCGGATCCAGGCGCGGATCTGATCCTCTGGTGCCGCCAGGATCTCCGGTTCGATGAACGCCAGCGCCGCGCTGACCTTCGCCGCTAGCGTTCCGGCGCGTTCGGCGAGCGCCTGCCCGACCGGGTCGGTTGTGTCGCTGTCAAAGCGACGGTTGGCGTAAACGTAGATCTGCCAGAGACGCATCGATACCTGATCGCGTAGTCGCAATGCCGTCAGCAGGTCGTCGGCGCTGCCAGCAACGCGTCCTTGCAATGCTGCAACATCACTCAGCATCTGCTCGATCGTGGCAACGTCCTGTTCCCAGGCAGCGTCATCGACGTATATTGTCGTCAGATCCCAACGATAACGCTCAGGAATCTCATCACGGCGCGGCACTTTCTGAATTTCGGTCACGGACGACTCCCTCCTTAACCATTCCCGAGTGCAATTTGTCCAATGTATGAAGCGCCAGGAATGGCGTCTTATGCATATCGTGCTCCCTGGATCGGCGTCCTCCCGGACGGACCCCCCACGGTGTCGGGAGCGCCAGATCACGCCCGTCTCCAGCAGGCTGCACCTGTATCGTCGTGATACGACAGGCAGGGGTGGGGACAATATTGTACCATGCCCTACTCACGTCGCCAGACAACGCCGCGCTCCGGCGCGAACAGGAAGACAATCGTAAACAGCGCGGTTGCTACCAGCACAACTGCCGCACCGGAAGCGATATTGACGTAGTAACTCAGATACAACCCGCTGATACTGGCAACTGCACCGATCAGCGCAGCAACCATCATCATCGTGGGCAGACGCCGGGTGAGCAGGTATGCCGTAGTGCCAGGCGTGACCAGCATCGCCGCAACCAGTCCGACGCCAACCGTCTGCAACGATACAACAATGGTCAGTGCAATCAAAAGCAGCAGCAGTATACGCAGGCGCTCGACTGGCAAGCGTTGGGTGGCTGCCAGCACCGGATCAAAAGCGATAACCAGAAACTGACGGTAGAACGCCAGGATGGTCAGCAGCACCGCTGCGCCGATCCCTGCGATCAGCCACAGGTCTGTCGGGCTGACCCCCAGCACATTGCCGAACATGATGTGCGTCAGATCGACGGCATACGTGCGCACACTGCTGATCAACGCTACTCCAAGCGCCAGTGCTGCGGCGAACACGATGCCAATGGCAGTATCCTCTTTGATCGTCCCCTTGCGTGAGAAGAGACTGATCAGCAACGCGACGACGACGGCTGCGACAAGCGCGCCCATCAGCAGGTTTGCTCCCATCAGATAAGCAATTGCAACTCCCGGTAGCACGGCGTGCGCCAGCGCATCGCCGAGAAACGCCATCGAGCGCAGCACAACATAACATCCAACAATCGCACACAGGATGCCAACCAGGACCGCCGCAAGCATACCGCGCTGCATGAAACCGTACGCAAGCGGCGCAACAATCCAGGACCATAGGGTATTCATTTCACTGCAATGCTTTCTGGTTCAGATTGATGACAGGCGCACTGATCGACCAGCACCGAGCCATCAGGCAGTGTCAACACCTGTCCGCCAAACGCCTCAGTCAGCAGACCGCGACTCAAGACCTGAGCTGGAGATCCATCACCGATCAGACGCCGATTGATTAGCAACACGCGCTCAAAGCGCACTGCTGCAAGGCTAAGGTCGTGTGTGGAGAGAATAATCGTCGCCTTTTGATCACTAAGTGTGTCGAGCACACTGAGGGTCGCTTCCTGGGTCGCCGCATCGACGCCGGTGAATGGTTCGTCGAGCAGGAGAATGTGCGGCTCTTGTGCCAGCGCGCGCGCTAGAAAGACGCGCTGCTGCTGACCGCCGGACAATTCTCCGATAGGACGATGCGCTAGGTGAGCCACACCCATCAACTCCATCCCACGTTCAACAGCCGCGTGGTCGGCGCGCGTCGGGCGTCTCAGCCAGCCGAGCCGTCCAAACCGTCCCATCATCACCACATCGGCGACGGTCACCGGGAAGCGCCAGTCAACATCTTCACGCTGCGGCACATACGCAACACAGTCGGTATGTGCACCGGGCGGCAATCCATGGATTCGGATCGTGCCACTCTGCGGCTTCACCAGACCGACCAGCGCCTTGAAGAGGGTCGACTTGCCAGCGCCGTTTGGTCCCACCAGCACCACCCGTTCGCCATATTCCACACGAAACGAAATATCATCGAGCACCCGCCGCCGCCCATAGGCAACGGTCAGGCGCTCGATCTCAAGATGGGCTGGTTCCTGTTCGATGTGCAGCGTGTTCATCCCTGTTTCAGCGCCTCAACGATCCGCTTAACATTGTACCGCATCATATCGATATAGGTTGGCGCCGGTCCATCGGCTTCCGACAACGAATGCGTGTAGAGATCAGAAACGATTGTGATCCCCGTCTCACGCGCCAGTTGTTCGGCAAGTTGCGGGTTGGCGCCGGTTTCCAGAAAGATAACCCTGGCGCCTGCATTGCGCACTCGCTCGGTTAACCGCGCCAGTTGCTGCGCCGAAGGAGAGACGCCAGAGCTAACGCCAGGCACAATCGTGCCAATAATACGGAAGCCGTAGCGGTCGGCAAAATACCCAAAACTCTCGTGGTTCGTCACCAGTTTACGGTTAGCTTCAGGAATTGCAGCAACTTCGCTGGCGATAAAGCGATCAAGTTCGTTCAATTGCGCGATATAGCGCTCAGCATTTGCGCGGTAGATCTCCGCACCAGCGGGATCGACGCTGATCAATCCGTCGCGGATGTTGGCAACATACGTGATGACGTTCGTCGGATCAAGCCAGAAGTGCGGGTCGACCTCATCATGGTGATGATGCCCGCCAGGCGTACTGATCATCAGTGCTGCCTGCGGCGCACGAAAACCGGTCAGCGCCAGCAGATACTCGCCCTTCTCCACGTCCATGATCATCGCCTGCGTCAAACCGGAGCAGTTGAGCGTCAGCGTCTCTTCGGCGTCAAGTGTCGCCCCTGTGTCGATGCTGGTCATAACCAGGGCGCCATCACCTGTTGCAATCGCGATCTCACCGCCTTCAGCGTCCCATTTCAAGAACCCGGCATATGTGCCATCCGTCTGTCGATTCAGCGTCACCTGCCAGAACATCCCACCATGATCGTGAGCATGCTCGTGATCGTGATCGTGTCCGTGATCGGCTTCTTTTTTCGCATGAGCGCCAACTTCGACGGCAGATGCTCGATCGGTGCCGGCAGCAATCTCTTCCGCCGCCAGGAAAAGATCGGCTGCCTCAACGCACAGCGCATCGGTCAGTTCTTCCAGACTCATGACTGCCACTTCACCTTCACGCGCTGTGCGACTACTCAGCCCTTTCGACGCTTCGATAACCAGGCGCTCGCCGCCAGCATTTTCCAGCAGACGGTTGAGAAACTCTTCAAAACCTGCGCCATTGACGATCAGAACATCGCTGTCAGCGACTTTGCGCACATCTGCGGGTGTTGGTTCAAAGATATGTGGATCGACGCCAAGCGGAATCAATGCTTCGATCTTCAAACGGTCACCGGCGACATTCTGCGCGATGTCAGCCAGAAATGATTGCGCCGCTAGAACTTTGAGCGCTGGCGCTGCTGCCAAGGGAGGCCTGGTCGGCGCAACCGTGGGCGCGGCAGACGCAGCTGTGGGCGTGGTAGGCGCAGCTGTCGGCGACACTCCGCCTGAGGGCGCCGGTTGCGTCCCGCCGCACGCGCTGAGCGCCAGCACGACGATGATCGTCAGAGCGAATAACCGTGTGAGCATCTGTCCCTCTCCTTTTATATACATAGTATCAAAAATAGCATGGGGAACTTATGCGTTCCATTATAGCAGAACGGTGCAGGCATAACAAGAACTCAAAAACATTATTGATACTTTGTTTTTTTAACTGATCCGTGCTCGGTGCCATCGTTGGCAAGGAAGTCGTCTGTGTGTCCGGTTCGGCAGCAGAGCGTGGTACGGGGAGGATGCCGACCGTAATCACAGGCTTCATCGTTGCGACAGCGCGCACCGGATGCTATAATCACCCGTAGAAAGAACCCGCCGATGACACTGGTATGGCTCAGTCTCCCACGCCCACTGCGCTGGTCTTGCACAATCGCTACCGCATCGACGAGCGACTCGGCGCGACACGTCTCGCAGTCGTCTATCGGGCATACGATGAGCGGTTGCAACGTCGCGTGCTGGTCGCAATGCTGCGCAAAGAACTCATCGACCAGGAAATGCTGCGTCGTCGCTTTGTGACAGAAGCGCAATTCGGTGCGCGTCATCTGCATCCGTCGCTGCTGCACGTCTACGACAGCGGCGAGGTTGCCGGACGCCCATTTATGGTGACGGAGTATGTATCGGGCAGGACGTTGCGTGAATTCGGACCGTTGACGGTCGAAGTGGCGTTGCTCTATTTCCGCCAGATTGTTGGCGCTGTTGCTGCGTGCCAGGCGGCTGGCGCACCGCACCCGCCGATCAGTAGCGCGAATGTGATGCTTGTCAACGAAGGGCATGTTGAGTTGATCGAAAACTGGAGTATGACACCGGCGGAATTTGGTCTCGATGTGGCTGCGTATCGTGCACCGGAATGTACGTCCGGTCAGCCTCCCAGTTCTGCCAGCGTTGTCTACTCTCTCGGATTGCTGCTGATCGAAATGCTAACGGGGCGCAGGGTTGTTGAGGGCGCCGATCTTGATGGGATTCTTCAGGCGCAACGGAACCTGGCGCTTCCGACATTGAGTGCCATGCGTTCCCACATCTATCTACCGTCGCTAGCGCGTCTGCTAGTGCGCGCAACTGCGCCTGACCCGTCGCAGCGTTTTCCCGATGCCCTTGCCTTGAGCCAGGCGCTCGATGAGGTGTGGCGCAGCACCAGCCGCGATACTGATCGTCTGGCACTGCCGAGGCATCCTGATCTAACTGGCAGGCAGGCATCAGCGGCAGCACCGCCTCTGAACGTTCGTCCAGCGCCTTTCGCTTCCGTTCCATCTCCATCTCCTACCGCACCGGTCACGACAATCGATACACACCAGTTGATGCTGCAAAGCGCACGGCAGCGTTCGCTGGCAGCGTTGATCGCCATGGTTGCACTCTTCGTGCTGGTTGGTTCAGGAGCATATGTGCTGACAAGCCTGGCGCTCGAGGGGTTGACCAGCATTCGCCTGCCGCGCCTGCAGGTGTTGTTGCCGGAAGGCATAACGCTCCCCGACTGGCTTACCGGCGTTGCGGACGGCTCCGGTGAGGTGCTGATAGTCACGATTGGCGATGTGGAAGGATTGAATCTGCGCGCTGAGCCGGGGCTGAACACGCGCATCATCGGTCTGTTGCCGAACGGAACCCGTGTGCGTAAACTGGAAGGACCGCGGATTGTCGATAACGTTCCATGGGTGCGGGTGCGCGGTGAGATCAACGGTCAACCGGTTGAGGGGTGGGTTTCGCAGTTGTTCGTGCGCACCGAGTAGGGTGCGCAGCGGTGCTGCGCCCGTTCGTGGTCATTCACATGCACATATGAGATATACAGGCGTATGGAAATCCCTGACATGCTGATCGAACGCCTGCGCAAAGCGCGTTGTGTGGTTGTCCTAACTGGCGCTGGCGTTTCAGCCGAGAGCGGTGTGCCAACGTTTCGTGATGCGCAAACGGGCTTATGGGCGCGCTACGATCCGAGTGAACTGGCGTCGCCTGCCGCGTTTCGCGCCAATCCTGCGCTAGTATGGCAGTGGTATGCTTATCGGCGTAGTCTTGTAGCAGCGGCTGAACCCAATCCGGGGCACATTGCGCTTGCTGAGCTGGAACGTCGGATAGCTGATTTTACACTGATCACCCAGAACGTCGACGGTCTTCATCATCGCGCTGGAAGTCAAAACGTGGTAGAATTGCATGGGAATCTGAACCGGTACCGTTGCTTTGTAGATGACGAGCCGGTTGAGTTGACGACAGTTCCGCAGGACGCGCCGCCTCCTTGCCCGCGCTGCGGCGGTCTGGTGCGTCCTGATGTTGTCTGGTTTGGCGAATTGCTGCCTCCCCGCGCCTGGCATGTCGCCGTGGCGGCGGCAAAGCGCTGTGAATTGTTCCTCTGTGTAGGCACTTCAGGAGTCGTCCATCCGGCAGCCGATCTGCCTTTGATCGCGCGATCTGCCGGTGCATATACTGTTGAGATCAATATCGCTCCGGGTGCACTCGATGGATTGCTGGATCTGCACCTGTACGCCCCTTCCGGGCACATGCTTCCTGCACTGGTGGCTGCCGCCTTTGGCAACGCCCCATAATTCGCTATACCGCAACATTGCTGCGCCTCACTGAAGGAGATGCGCCATGACCCTCACATTGCCCGATGATGTTCTTTGTCGATTGATCGATGCCCGGCGCGTCGTGGCACTGACTGGCGGCGGCGTAGCAGCGGAGAGCGGTATACCATCGTTTCGCGAAGCGCATACTGGCCACTGGGCGCAATACGACGTTAGCGAACTGGCGACGCCACAAGCATTTGTCCGCAATCCGCGCCTTGTCTGGGAATGGTATGCATACCGCCGCATGCTGGCGGAACGTGCCCAACCAAGCGCGACACACTACGCGCTCGTTGATCTGGAGCAGCATTACCCGGAGTTTACACTGATTACGCAGTCGATCGATGGGTTGCATTGGCGAGCGGGGTCGCGCGATCTGATTGAACTGAACGGCAGCCTCCGACGTTGTCGCTGCTTTGAGTCGGGTCATATTGCGTTCGCTTGGGACGATGACGGCGAAATCCCGCCGCGTTGCGTACAGTGCGGTAGCCTGCTCCGCCCTGATGTGGTAATGTTTGGCGAAGGATTGCCACACCACGAGTTACGTCGCGCACGGCGGGCGGTTGAGCAGTGTGATGTTTTTCTTTGCATCGGAACGGTCGGCGCTATCGAGCCGGTCGCTTCCTTCCCATTTGTGGCGCGGCGCCACGGCGCTTTTGTTCTGACCATCGCACCTGAAGAGTCGATCTACACCCTGATGGCGGATTATGTAATTGCTGCACGACCCGGCACCGTTGCACCCGAACTCGTGCGCCTGATCGTCGGCGATGTCGGCGGTCTGGAAGAGTTGCAAGTCGATGCTCTCTAATCCTGCTGGCTGGAGATGATCATGAAGCTGCATGGTCCACGAGTGGTCATTCGTCCCTGGGAGAGTCACGATGATGATGTGGCGGATACATGGCCCCCCTACAATGATCCCTTCGATCCTTTATGGAACCTGCCTCGTCCGTCGTCATTCGGCAGCGGTGTATGGCATACATTTCTCGAAAATGGCGCCCGACGCCAGAGTTGGGCAGTTGAGGACGCAAGCGGCGCTCTGATCGGACGCATCTCGCTCCGCGAAATCGACCGGCAACGCAGGCAGGCGCGGCTTGGCGTGACGTTTGCAGCGCCGTATGTTGGCCGTGGATTGGGCACAGAAGCGCTCACGCTATTCCTCGACTACTACTTTGGCACGCTCAACTATCGCCTGCTGATGCTCGATGTCGCTGCGCCGAATGTCCGTGCAGTGCGCTGCTATACCCGCCTGGGGTTTCAGTATGTCGAAAGCGACTGGCGCAATGCAGGCTCTCTCTTCGACCGACGAGTGCTCGATCAGCCAATGTATGCGCCGCTCCGCCGCTATTTCCGCGATGACATGCGCGGTCTGAAAGTCGAGTTCTTCGAAATGCGCCTCTACCGTGAGGAGTGGATCCGGCGCCGTGCGCCAGTTGAGCTGCATGGGTGATAGGCAAATAGGACTATCAGGTCTCTTCAACATGCGCGGTTTTTTCGCTATCATAAGTTTGCATGGGTGCAATCGTATGACAGGTGTAACAGGCGGTTTTCATGTCACTTATCGCTGGCAACCTTGGAGTCGTTCAGCGGACCCTTGATGCGCATCACTTCGCATGGGCAGTGTGCGCTGGTGCAGCAGCACATCTCTACGGCAACCGACGCCCGATCCAGGATATCGATATTCTCATTGAGCCAGGAAAGTTGTCTGAGGTTGTTCGGTTGCTGGATCGGCAGCAGAAGGTTGTACAGTTCGACGGTCAACGCATTCTCTGGCGCAGTATCAAGATTTTCGATGATTTGACCATCCGGCGCGGGCGAGATGTCTATCCATTTGTACTCGATGCCGATATGCGCGGTCGGGTGCGTCGCCTGCCGTTGCTTGGCTCACTGGTGCCGGTGCTGTCGCCAGAGGATGTCCTGGTGCACAAAGCGTTGCTGGCGCGCGGTTCGGAGGAGGGGAAGCACGATATTGCTGATGCCACCGCTATTGCGCGCCGCCAGATGCTCGATCTGGACTATATCCGGCGGCGGCTGGCGCTCATGCGGGTTGATGGCGCAGCGGCGAACCTGCTTGCGCGAGTAGGCGTCGATCTGAGTACTGGCGGGTAACGGTCTGACTGCGCACGAGAGGCCCTGTTCGGGTTGCCTGAGTTGAAACAATGACCAGATATGACATGCAAACAGGAGGGGTGCACCCTCCTGTTTGTCTTCACCTTGCCGATTAGCGACAGTGTCACTTTTCCTGATCGCCACCGTCAGGTGAGATCACTGCATCCCTATTGACCTGATTGTCGGAGTCGCCATCGTTCTCTTCACCATCTTCGCCATTGCTGCCGATCAGAGCCCGCAACCGGCGCCGCAACGCCTCATCGGCTTCACGGTCCGGTCGTCCCTGCTCGACAACCGCTGTACTGGTCGCAGGCGCAACATTCGCCAGTTCGCCAATGATCTCCTCAGCTAGCTGGCGTCGCTTCTCGATCCCTGTGCCTGCCGGAATGAGTTTACCGATGACGACATTCTCCTTCAGCCCTCGCAGGTAATCCACCTTGCCGCTGATCGCTGCTTCGGTCAGCACGCGAGTCGTCTCCTGGAATGACGCCGCAGCCAGGAAACTATCGGTCGTTAGCGACGCCTTAGTAATGCCCAACAGCATGGTTGACGCTGTCGCCGGATCACCGCCCTGACTGATGATTTCAGCATTCTTCCGTACGAACTCCGTCGAGTCGATCAGTTCACCTGGCAGGTAATCGGTGTCGCCCGGCTCTTCGATCCGCACACGGCGCAGCATCTGGCGCACAATGACTTCGATATGCTTGTCGTTAATATCAACGCCCTGCGAGCGATACACCTTCTGCGCCTCATTGACCAGATAGCGCTGCACTGCTTCGCGCCCCTGGAGTGCAAGAAGTTCCTGCGGATCGGCAGAACCCTCAGTCAGGTGCTGCCCGGCAACGACGCGTACGCCGTTCTCGATGCCTGGCGCCAGGCGCGCCGTGTGCGGCGCCACCACCTCGCGCACCTCACGCTCTTCGTTGATGACGCTGATCTGTCCGGCGCCAATGCGCACAACACCGGCAATGCGTGCGACGATCGGTTCGCCATTGAGGTCTGCCCGATTGCTCTGCGCCAGCACATCACCCTCGTTCACCTGCGCCCCATCTGCCACTACTGGCACATAGTGTGGCGGCAGTTCATAATCGTCGGTGTAGAATTCGGTTGAGACGACGCGGATCTTCCGCACCTCGTCTTCGCGCACCAATTCGACGATGCCATCAATCTCCGCCAGGATTGCCTTGCCCTTCGGCGTGCGCGCCTCGAAGATCTCCTGAACACGCGGCAAACCCTGGGTAATGTCGTCTGCCGACGCTACACCGCCCGTATGGAAGGTGCGCAGCGTCAGCTGAGTGCCTGGTTCACCAATCGACTGTGCAGCAATAATGCCGACCGCTTCGCCGATATCGACCAGTTTGCCGGTTGCCAGATTACGCCCGTAGCACATACGGCAGATGCCATAATCGGCCTTGCATGCCAGCGGTGAGCGGACGTAAACCGTATCGATGGCAAGTTCCTTGCACTTCTGCACCAGCGCCTCATCGATCTCATCATTACGATTGGCAAGGATCTCACCTGTTCGTGGATCGACCAGCGGCGCTGCCAGCAGACGACCCAGGATACGCTGCTCGAAGTCCTGCAGGACTTCGCGGTCATCGGCGCGGTAGATCCACAATCCCTCATCAGTCCCACAGTCGTCAATCGTCACGATGTTGTCCTGTGCCACATCGATCAGGCGGCGGGTCAGATACCCGGCATCCGCCGTGCGCAGCGCGGTATCCGCCAGACCTTTTCGTCCACCGTGGGTCGACACAAAGTATTCGAGCACTGAAAGACCTTCACGGAAGTTGCTCTTGATCGGCAGTTCGATGATCCGACCGGTCGGGTCGGACATCAAGCCGCGCATGCCAGCCATCTGGCTCAACTGATTAATATTCCCACGAGCTGCAGAGTTGACCATCATCGCCACCGGACCGAACGGATTCAGATGCTGCTTGACCGCTTCGGTGGTCTGTTTGGTGGCATTTTGCCAGATTTCCACGATTTCGCGATAGCGTTCTTCTTCAGTAATCAATCCTCGACGGAACTGTCGTTCCACTTCGGCGACACGCTTCTCGGCTTCAGCGAGGATCTCCTGTTTCTTCGGCGGAATTTCGATGTCATCGACGCCAATTGTCATACCGCCGCGCGTTGCATACTTGAATCCCAGCGTCTTGATCCGGTCGGCTTGGCTGGCAGTCATTTCTGAACCGAAGTATCGCGCCAGATCGTCGCGCGGGCGGTCGCCATACATCGCGCGAATCGTGTCGAGATCAGCTTCTGTCAGATTGTTGAGATTCGTGTAGTATTTGTAGCAATCGGCGATGATCTCGCGTAACCCTTTTTTGGCGATCAGGCGGTTGCGGAAGCGTAATGGTTCAAGCAGTTCGTTGTTGAAGATGATCCGTCCGACTGTTGTCTCCAGCAACATCCAGGGCGTGCCATTCTCGTCAGGGCTGAGCATGCGCACCGGTCGATCACTTTCACCGTGCAGTGTTCCTGCCATACGGACAAGGATTGGCGCCTGGATGTCGATCAGTCCTTTGTCATACGCTAGCAACGCCTCATCGGTTGAAGCAAACATCTTGCCGCTTCCCTTCGCCCCATCCTTCACCATCGTCAGGTAGTAACATCCGAGTACAATATCCTGCGATGGTGTGATGATCGGATCACCAGTAGCTGGCGACAACAGGTTGTACTTCGACAGCATGCGCAAGCGCGCTTCTTCCTGCGCCTTGCGTGAGAGCGGCACATGAACCGCCATCTGGTCGCCATCGAAGTCGGCATTGAATGCCGCGCAGACAAGCGGATGCAACTGGATCGCCGAACCCTCAATCAGTTTGGCCTCAAACGCCTGAATCGAGAGTCGGTGCAGTGATGGAGCGCGATTCAGCAGCACCAGGTAGTCTTTGATTACCTCTTCGAGCACGTCCCACACCTCAGGGCGAACACGCTCGACGATACGTTTGGCGCTCTTGATGTTATGGGCGAACCCCTTCTCCACCAGGCGACGCATTACAAACGGCTTGAACAATTCAAGCGCCATTTTCTTAGGTAGACCGCACTGGTGCAGTTTCAGGTCTGGTCCGACGACAATCACCGAGCGTCCTGAGTAGTCGACGCGCTTACCGAGCAGGTTCTGGCGGAAGCGACCCTGCTTACCTTTGAGCATATCGCTCAGGCTCTTCAGGCGATGCTTTCCCTTGCCCGACACAGCGCGCCCGCGGCGCCCATTGTCGATCAGTGCATCAACCGCTTCCTGGAGCATGCGCTTCTCATTGCGCACGATGATCTCAGGCGCGTTGAGTTCCATCAGGCGCTTCAGGCGATTATTGCGGTTGATGACGCGACGGTACAGGTCGTTGAGATCGCTGGTAGCGAAACGACCGCCATCGAGTTGCACCATCGGGCGCAGGTCAGGCGGAATGACTGGCAGTACCGTCAGGATCATCCACTCGGGACGATTGCCACTCTTGCGGAACGCTTCGACCACGCGCAGGCGTTTGGTCGCCTTCTTGCGCCGCTGTCCCTGCGTGGTATACACCTCGTTCTGCAATTCTTCTGCCAGTTTATCGAGGTCAATTGTGCGCACGATCAGGTCGCGCACTGCTCCTGCGCCCATATCGGCTCGAAACACACCCGGCGCGATCTCACGCAGCGCACGGTACTCCTGTTCATTCAGAATGCGCTTCAGTTTGATCGAGTCGATCTGTTCGAGGCGCTCTTTTTCCTCGCGCACCAGGCGATCAAGTTCGCTCTGCAAGCGTTCCTGCAGGCGCTCCCGTTCCTGGCTGGCTTCATACTCCTTGCGCTCGCGTTCGGCGCCAGTCAACTGCTCGGCATCCTCAAGATCACGCTGCTTGCGCTGTTCAAGCGTCTCAAGTTCCTGATCGAGCAATTCATCGAGCGCATCGAGAGTCTTTTCAGTGATAATTTCACCCTCTTCGATCAGCACTGTTCCGCGGAAGAGAATGTCTTCCTCTGCTGCCTCCCCCTGCTTCTCTTCGAGATCGCTTCGCAAGCGTTCCGCTTCGGCGCTGATCTCATCGCGCAGGCGGCGATATTCCTCCTCAATCCGCCGCTGCGTTGTGATCTGGGCGCTCTCCATGCCGCCGAGATCCTGGGTCAGCTGGGTCGAGAGCTCGATCTGCTTGCTCTCGGCTTCCTTCTGGATGCGCTCGCGCTTTTCGCGGTACTCTGCCTGCAACGCCTCACGCACTTGCGCCTTCAACTCCTCATCGACGTGCACAATCATGTATGAGGCGAAGTACAGCACACGCTCCAGGTTACGCGGCGAAATGTCGAGCAGCAGACCAAGGCGGCTTGGTGTGCCCTTCACAAACCAGATATGCGATACCGGCGACGCCAGCGAAATATGTCCCATGCGCTCACGTCGCACCTTCGAGCGGGTCACTTCAACACCGCACTTGTCGCAGACGACGCCCTTATAGCGCACACGCTTATACTTGCCACAGTAGCATTCCCAGTCCTTAGTTGGACCAAAGATGCGCTCACAGAACAGACCGTCGCGTTCAGGTTTCAGCGTGCGGTAGTTGATCGTCTCCGGCTTGGTCACCTCGCCGTGCGACCAGCTCAGGATATCTTCAGGCGATGCGAGACTGATGCGGATGGCGCTAAAATCATTGATTTCAAGCATTGTTCTCTCCCAATGGCATGCGCCCGTTCAGATAAACACGCACCCTCCCACCAGCTGACGCGCCAGCGGGAGGGGCAGAATGGCGCTTAGAATTCCCCACGCTCCATGCCCGACAGATTGATCCCATCGAGCGCTGCCAGATCACTATCCCCATCGTCGGTCAGCTCCACCGGCGTCTCGTCGGCGCTCAGCACTTCGACCGACAGACCGAGCGACTGCAACTCCTTGATCAGCACCTTGAAGCTTTCTGGCACGCCAGCTTCCTGGATCGGCTCACCCTTCACGATCGCCTCATATGTCTTCACGCGACCCACCACGTCGTCCGACTTCACGGTAAGCATTTCCTGGAGAGTGTAGGCTGCGCCGTATGCTTCCAGCGCCCAGACTTCCATTTCGCCGAAGCGCTGACCACCAAACTGCGCCTTGCCGCCCAGCGGTTGTTGCGTGACCAGACTGTATGGACCGGTCGAGCGTGCGTGGATCTTGTCTTCCACCAGGTGTGCCAGTTTCATCATATAGATATACCCGACGGTCACTGGCTGATCGAATGGCTCACCGGTACGCCCGTCATAGAGAGTAATCTTGCCATCAGGCGGCAGATCGGCGCGTTTGAGCCATTCCTTGATCTCTGCCTCACTCGCGCCATCGAACACCGGTGTGGCGACGCGATAGCCAAGGCGAGCAGCAGCCCACCCTAGATGCGTCTCCAGAATCTGACCGATGTTCATACGGCTCGGTACTCCGATCGGGTTCAAGATGATATCGACTGGCGTCCCGTCGGGCAGAAACGGCATATCCTCGATGGGCAGGATGCGACTGACGACGCCCTTGTTCCCATGGCGACCGGCCATCTTATCACCTGCCGAGATCTTACGCTTCTGACACAGCAACACATCGACGCGCTGATTGACGCCGACCGGCAGTTCAACATCGTCATCGCGGGTAAAGACTTTAACATCGATAACCTTGCCGCGCACGCCGTTCGGCACTCGCAGCGACGAGTCCTTCACCTCGCGCGCCTTTTCGCCAAAAATGGCACGCAACAGACGCTCCTCAGCTGTGAGATCAGTTTCACCTTTCGGTGTAATCTTGCCGACGAGAATATCGTTCGGTTGAACCTCGGCACCAATATAGATGATGCCGCGATCATCCAGATTACGCAGGCTATCCTGCCCGACATTCGGAATATCGCGGGTGATCTCTTCCGGTCCCAGTTTGGTATCGCGCGCTTCGACCTCATACTTTTCGATATGGATCGAAGTGAAAATATCTTCGCGCACCAGGCGTTCCGACACCAGAATGGCGTCCTCGAAGTTGCCGCCCTCCCACGGCATGAATGCAACCAGTACATTCTGCCCGAGTGCCAGTTCACCGTTATCGGTGCTAGAACTGTCAGCAATGATGTCGCCCTTACGCACACGCTGACCACGCGACACAATCGGGCGCTGATTGATACAGGTGTCCTGGTTCGAGCGCATAAACTTACGCAGGCGGTACGACCGCTCATTGCCGTCGTCCTCCAGGATCACGATCTCATCAGCAGTCGCCGAAAGAACGACACCATCGGCCTTGGCAATTACCACCTGCCCGCTATCGCGTGCTGCCACATACTCCATGCCGGTGCCGACGATCGGCGCATCAGGGCGCAGGAGCGGAACCGCCTGTCGCTGCATATTCGACCCCATCAGCGCGCGGTTAGCGTCATCGTGCTCCAAAAAGGGGATCAGCGCCGTTGACACGCTGACCACCTGTTTGGGTGACACATCCATATAATCGACGCGCTCAATCGGCACATCATCAAAATCACCAGCGTGGCGCACCGACACGGTTCCTTCGAGGAAGCGATTGTGCTCGTCAAGCGGCGCGTTCGCCTGAACGATGACAAACTTGTCTTCCTCGTCGGCGGAGAGATAATCCACTTCCTGCGAGACAACGGGGCGGATCTTGATCGTCTTCAACGGTGTTTCGACGATCCGCTCTGCCAGAGCGCGGTTCACTTCTTGCCCGGCGCGGGCAATCACTTCACCAGTATTTGGATCAACTACATCCTCACGCAGAATCTGCCCGCGCAGCAGCGCAACCGCTATCCGGCGCGCAACCGCGGCATCGACACGCGTGCCGCGCATGGCGATCAACTCGCCGGTGCGCAGGTCGCGCACGTCACGCAACAGCAGTCCCTGGCGCTCCCACTCGCTAGCGTTTGGCACCTCGCGGTACACCTTGCGATACGGCGTCTCCAGGAAGCCCATTTCATTGACCCGCGCATAGGTGGACATGGTGCCGATCAGACCAATGTTTGGTCCTTCCGGCGTTTCCACCGGGCAGATGCGCCCGTAGTGCGAGTGGTGCACGTCGCGCACCTCAAACCCGGCGCGATCGCGACTGAGACCACCCGGACCGAGGGCGGAGAGGCGGCGCTTGTGGGTCAATTCCGCCAATGGGTTTGTCTGATCCATGAACTGCGAGAGTTGCGCCCCGCCGAAGAACTCGCGCATTGCTGCGACAACTGGGCGGATATTGATCAGTGCATTCGGTGTTGCCGTCTCTGGGTCCTGCAGCGACATGCGCTCTTTGATCACGCGCTCCATCCGCAGCAGACCGACACGGAACTGTTGCTGGATCAATTCGCCGACGGTGCGCACGCGGCGGTTGCCGAGGTGATCGATATCATCAGCGCGCAGTCCTGGCGTACCGTTGTTCAGTTGAATCATGCGCTCAACAATCTTAAAAATATCGTCGGGCAGCAACACGCGCACCTTCAGATCGGGCGCCTGACGACGCACTTCAGGGCGAGTATCCTTCTCCCAAAGGTTCTTATTCAATTTGTAGCGCCCGACTCGCGACAGGTCGTAACGGCGTGGATTGAAGAGCAACGCCTCAATCAAATTGCGCGCGTTATCGAGGGTTGGCGGATCGCCCGGTCGCAGACGCTTGTACAACTCCAGCAATGCCTCCTTCGCATGGCGTGCCGGGTCTTTATCGAGAGTCGCCTTGATATACTGATGGTCGCCCGTCTCCACATGCGCGAACAGTTCTAGTATCTCCTCATCACGCCCGCGCTGGTCGAGTTCGTGATCTGGCGCCCACTGGCCACTGCCGTCAGGATTCGCCCGCCATCCAAGAACGGCGCGCAGGAGGATCGTGACCGGAATTTTGCGCTTGCGATCAACTTTGACGGAAATGACATCACGCTTGTTGGTCTCAAACTCGAGCCATGCGCCACGACTGGGGATCAGTTTTGCTGAATGTAGACTGCGCCCGGATGTTGGATCCTTCTCCTCTTTGAAGTAGACGCCCGGCGAACGGATCAACTGGGAAACCACTACACGCTCGGCGCCGTTGATAACAAAGGTGCCGTTCTCTGTCATCAACGGGAAATCGCCCAGGAAGATTTCGCTCTCCTTCAGCTCGCCAGTGCTTAGGATACGCAACTGCACGTTGACCCGGATCGGTGCAGAATAGGTAATCCCCCGTTCGCGGCACTCATGCTCGTTGTAGCGCGGTTCCCCGAAGTGATAATCGAGGAAGCGCAGTTCCATATTTTTGCCGGTGAAATCGGTGATCGGCGAGATTTCCTCAAATAGTTCGCGCAGCCCTTCTTTGCGGAACCACTCGAAACTGCTCAGTTGCGTTTCAATCAGTCTGGGCAATTCGATGGCGTTTGGAATGCGCGCGAATGAATAGCGCTCAATCTTGCCGCGATGCAGCGTATCAATGCCGGTATCGTTCGGCACAATCAGCGGCTGGAGCACAACACTTTGAGTCAACGGGGGCATTGGCACCTCGCTCTTGCTTGTCAGTCGCCATAGAACCCGCCAGAGTTCAGACCCTTGACACAGGACAACCCTGGCGCTCTCTGCGTTCACTGGCGCCTGATTGCCGGATACTGGGTTTTTTGACCGTAGAAAACCGAAAACACAAACACAAACTCACGGTGCTATTTCCCTTTGATGGTAGAGACCGTGGGTTGTGTTCGTGCGTCTGATGGGCTTATCTGGAGATGCGTTTAAATAACGCATTGAGTGCCGGTGAGTTCCTCCTTTGTCCACTCCGGCTTTTGCAAATTGCGAAACACAATGATACCACGGTCGTCGAAGGGTGTCAAGGAAGATTTGTAACTGTTTACACCTACTGGGGAGCGAGAGCAGATTATCAGTCACCTGACAGTGGACGACATTATGTTCGAGATCGAGCGCAAACGTTCGCCCTAGACAGAATGATTTGCAACCTGTGTGCCCTTGCGCTTTGTGTAATCTGAGCAGTGATGGCTAGCGCTCATTCTGCACAGCACGCAGTTCCTGCCAGAGGTAACTGCCTGCCGCCGTGATCGCCGCTACCACGAATGCCAGCATCAGACCAATGCGTGTATGCGATTCTGTGCTCTGTTCAGCGCGCAACCGCGCTGTGCGCAGGTCAGCGGCAGGCAATCCTTCGATGCCATTGCGCAGGGCCGTAGCTGCCGAACGCACCAGTTCCTGATGTTCGATAAACAGTAGTGCGCCAGAAATGCCGCGTGCTACGATGAATACCAGCAACCCGGCTATAACGGCGAATGCCAGGCTTAATGCCACTCGGCGCAGCCATGCGTACCGGGACGCAAATATCAACTTACAATACTGCTTCATCATCGCTCAATGTCTGATAGACCACACGATGCACAACAGCGCGAAAGCGCCCCCATTCGCGCCAGTTGCCGCCAATCGCTGCATCGAAGCAGTCTGGCGCCGCTTCGAGGGTTGCTGCAAGGATTGGCAGTTCCGCCACATTGATTTCACGAAACGCCGCAATGCGCTCATGCGGATCGCGCAATCCGAGTTCGCCGCTGCGCTCGTCGAGCAGAAAGGCAAAGGTTGCAAACCGTTGCGGCGGGTACACGATGACTGCCAGAAAGCGTCGGATGACGGTCTGCAATCCGGTTTCTTCCTCGACTTCGCGCTGCAATGCAGCCTCTATCGTTTCACCATGCGTAACCCCGCCGGTCAACAGGCGAAAGCATCCCATTGGATAAAACGTCTTGATTGCCGTAATCAACCGTCCGTTGCGGCGTCGTACCACCATGCAGACTTCGCCGTAACGGTCAGATCGCGCAATCGGATCGAAGGAAGTGCCGTCGAGCGGTGCAACGATCCGGCGTGGCACTCCGTAACGCATTGCCAAAGTATGAATGTCGGCTTCGATAGTAGGGTCGAGCATATCACGACGTCGTTCCAACCGGTCGTCCAATCTGGCGTCGGCGTTCCTTTGCCAAGCGTCGCTTTTCTGCGATCATCTCGTCGGTTACATACTCGTCGAACGAACGGAGTCCGGCGAGCTGGAGACCATGCTTCTTCATCAGGCGATACATTTCCTTGACCTTTTCGATTTCAATGTTCCGACCAAGAGTGTAATCGCCGTACATATGTTCCATGGTCAACAACGCCGTCTCAGCAAGACAGGCATACGCTGTACCGGGCGGCAGTCCAATATCGAATCCGAAGTCGGGCTCGCCGGGCAGCAGGATTTCGCCCGACTCGATCACCAGCACATCAGGACGGCGGGCTGCATCTTCTTTTCTCACATCCGGTGGGCGGGCCACATCGCACACGACGGCGCCGGGCTTGAGTTTATCGACATTGATCACCCTGCCGCTCAACGCCGACGTCGTGGTGACGATCAGATCACATTCCGCAAGATACGCATCAGCGCTGGTCGTCGCTGTGACTCGCGCGCCGGGCGTTTCAGCTTCGATCTGCTTCTTGAGCGCTAGCAGTCGTTCCACGCGCGGTGCAACCAGCACCACGTCACCGATCGCCTGCGCCAGCAGTCGTGCACAGACCGAACCGATCGAGCCGGTAGCACCGACGACCATCGCTTTGCCGCGTGTTAGATCGGTAGCGCCCATTTTGATGACTGCCTGCTTGGCAGCTTCGAGTGTGGCTGCCACAGTCAGTGAGTTGCCTGATGTGATCCCGATATCGCTCTTCTGCGCCACGGTGATGCCTGCATCGCCCACCACCGACGTAAATGCACCAAGTCCCATGATCTTTGCACCCATACGTTCCGCCATGCGAGCGCACCTGATCAGGCGACGGTAGGTGAATGATGTGTCGCGGCGCATCAGTTCGCGTGGGGTCGCTCCGAGAGTGAACAACAATCCCTCGATCTCCTCACCGGTCGCCTGTGAACGGATGCCGCGAATCTTCGAGATGTACATCGGCGGGAAGTGCGCTGCTACCCGTTCGACCAGGCGCTCTGGAAGGTAACGGGTGAAGCGGAAGCGCGGGTGGTTGGCGATATGCTTCGGCGAGAGCGGATGAATCACAAATGCAAACCGCGGTTTCTCCGCTGTATTGCTCAGGGTGATAACCTCTGGTCCCCAATCTGCCTCATCAATGAAGTTGATAATGTCTCCTTCGGTTGGTGTCGGTCCCGACTCCAGGATCGCCACGACAATCGCTTCCAGCACATCGGCGGAGACGAATGAGCGCTGCGCCGGTTCGAGGCTTTCCAGGCGGGGCGAAAGGGTAACCAGCGTTCGAACGCCGCGTGCACGCAGGTCTTCGATCTCTTCTGGCGACGGGTCATCAGTGACGATGACCTTGTTCTTCAGATCGTGCGGTGCGAAACGTCGAATGTAGGCAAAATCGCCAGCAATCACGTCCGCCCAGGCAAAGTGCTTTTCAGCGCGCGCATCATGCCCTTCGCTTCCCAGCGCCACCGGATGCAGCACTCGGTATGGCAGCAACGCCGCAATCGGCAGCGTCGTCGCCGCATACATATCGAGTTGGGCAATGGTACGCGGCAATGGCAGGAACGGCAACCCACTGTGAACGACCGGATCAGCGAAACGTAGCTCAACGTCGTACTGCACCAGCGCCTGCGCCAGCGCATAGCGGTCGATCCCGCTGGTAACGAGAATCCGGCGGTAGTTGAATATGCCGCGCTGCGCCTGATTCGCCTGTTGTATACACCAGCGGTCGAGGGTCTGTTTAATCAGGCTGCCAGCGACCACCGGCGTGCGGCGCGCCTGGCGTGCAATCGCGATGGCTTCGTGGTGTGGGTAACGCGCTGCGCCAACATGGAAGACCGGTGTCAATCCACCAAGACCGATGGCATCCACTTTGCCGTCAAAGTCGCGCACAAGCGACGCAGCCAGGGCAGTGTCGCCGTTTGTGCCGATGCGGCGTACTTCAATCGGTTGCCCCAGAACAGTCGTAACAAACTGGTAATCGCGTCGTGCAGAACCAAGGCTGATACTCACAATCCGTTTCATGCGCGTCCCCTTTGTCGCTACTAGTCGCTCCGGTGTTCAGAAGAGTGGGGTGGAGATTGCGTAGCCAGTATACCACTACTCACACGCATGCGCTAAAACGGTTCGGGCGGGCGAACGCGCCACAGCAGCGCGGCAAGCCAGGTGCTGACGGTTACCCAGAGAACGTATCCGCCAGCCGCGAGCGTCACTGCGCGCCCCGCCCATCCACAGCGCCAGAGCACCGCCGCGCCCACCGCTGCGCTCAGCGCCACGAGCCAGGCGGAGAACATTAGCCAGCGCGTTGAGAGGGTGGAGCCGCTGAGAAATGGCAGCGCCGCAAAACCTCCAGCGATGAGGATTGTCCCGATCGCCAGGATCGTTGCAGGCCATCGATGTTCGTTTTCTGCACCAGACGACCGCTCTATCAACCACAGAATACCTGCAGGCAGCAGTGCCAGCAGAAAAAAACCGTAGTGCTGCCGGAAACCTGCGTCCCATAGCGTGTTCCACAGCGTTTCAAACGATGCTGGCGCCCGTCCTGCCAGACCGGTCAACCCTCCGGTGGCGGTTGCCGCGAGTTGTTGTGCAAACATGCCGGTGTAGGCGCTATAGAAGAACACCACAGCGATAACCTGTGCAACCACGAAGGCAATGCCGTAGATGGCGGCTGTCCGAATCGGCACAGCGCGCCGACGAAGCAGCGCTGCAAGCAGGATGGCAAGCCCGAAGCCGCCCAGCAGTGACATATTTATCCAGAACCCAAAGTGTCCCAGGTAGACAAGGAGCTGCGCCATCACCAGCATCGCGCACAGTAGAGCTGCAGAATGCGCTGCGTCCGGTGGTGAGTGACGCGCCAACGCAGACCTGCCAACTGGTCTCCAGAGCATGACCAGCAGAGTGATCAGGAGCAGATGCGCACACTGGGTGAAAATATGGGTGCTGAAGTTCCACCATATCGTCAGGTACCCGGCAGGTGCAAACCCATACAGTGCGGCCGTGACCAGCGGTATGGGAAAAGGGTCGCCAGAGTGGCGGCATAGTTGCTCATCACGTGGCTTCTGGATCAGCGCCATCATCAGCGTATACGCCAGCAACGGACTGAAGGCATCGAGGAGCGCTGCGCCAAGGTGCAGCAGCGCACGTTGGTCGATGTCAAGCAGCGTGAAAGGCGCCAGGATCAGGTAGAATGCTGGCGGATAGGGGAAATCGACGCCACGGTTCCGCGACACCAGCATCACCCTGCCTCTCGTCGTTTCAGCGAAGCGATTGGCATGAAATCCAATATCGCCGGGCATCGAGTCGGGGTAGATTTTGCCGCCGTAGCGCGTGGCGAAGACAATCACAATGATCAGCAGCAGCCAGCGCCGGTGTGTTACCGGGATTGTGATTCCCAGACGCGCCAGTGCACCTATCAGCGCTGGACGAATTGCAGCCGCGCTCAGGAATGCCAGCGCCGCTAGTCCCGTCGCTGCGCGCACGCTGGCAGTCGCTCGTCCCAGATCGATGATTGGACCCTGCCAGTCGATCAGCCACATCACTGTCGTCACTACACCCAGCGCCAGCCCTGCGCGCTGCAACATGTGCGGCGCAGCGCGCAGCGCGATAACCAGCATCCACCCGGCGACCAGAGCAATTAGCGCAGGAGTAGCGCCGAATGCAAAGCGTGGCGGATCAAGCCATGCGCCGCAGACAGCTAGCCCAAGGAGCGGCGCCATGATCGTCAGGGCGCCTGTACTTGCAAACCCTGCCTGCCGCAGTGTGATCCACAGGATCAGTCCCGCGACCGACCAGCCGAGGATCGAACGCCAGGGTGGGAATGTTGGTCCGGCTTCGACTGCGACAATCACGGTCGTCAGCGGCGTTCCGATGGCACGGCGGTCGCCGGTTGGCGTGACTGTCGCACTACGGATATCGATCTGATGATCGCCGAACATATCGGCGGGAGGCGGGATCAGGACGCGGTATACTGCTCCGGATTGGCGCACTGGCAGCGACGCAAGATGCTGACTGGATGACCAGAGTTCGAGTTCGCGTGCACCACGGGTTGCCACCTCATCATTCACCGGCAGTGTGCGAAGCATCAGCACCAGCGAGCGTTGACCGAAGCCCGGAAGTCGTATACTGGCCCGTCCGGTTGTCCAGCGGAATACGCCGAAAGGCGACTCCTCGACAGAAAACATGCCACGCACGAGCGGCAGATCGCTGCCCGGACCGTCCTCACGCCCAATGTCGATGACATATCGTTGCGGCAGTTGAGTGACCAGCGTCAGCAGCAAAACGAAGAGCGCCAGCAACCCGTACAGTGTGCGGTCGCGCAACAGCCGGGTTGTTTCGCTGCCAAGGGACGTTCTGATCATCCTATCCATTGGCACCGATTATCCCGATGAGTGTGATGTCCGTCAACTGGTCGCTGATTCATGGATTTTCGCAGCGTTGCGCCGTTGTGTATTGGTCTTGTCGCTGTCACACCTGGGGGGACATGCACGCCTGGGAGCAAGGGTGCCCCGCCATCGTTGCGTCTACAAGGGCAAGATGCCTTCGCTTCCGGGAGAAATGCGAACCTTCGTCCTGTATCGTTGCGGGGCATCACGGCATCTGCTATACTTCCAACCTGTTGGAGTGAGCCTGCAGCATTTCTGGAACTATCAGCATGGCGGATCAGCGGTACATCCGAAATTTTTCGATCATCGCGCACATCGACCATGGCAAAACCACTCTGTCGGATCGTTTGCTCGAAATGACCGGGACGATCAGTGAGCGCGAGCGTCGTGAGCAGGTGCTCGATGCGATGGACCTGGAGCGTGAACGCGGCATCACCATCAAAAGCAAAGCCGTGCGCATGTACTACACGGCGCGCGATGGTCAGATATATCAGTTCAACCTGGTTGATACGCCCGGTCACGTCGATTTCGGCTTCGAGGTTGGGCGCGCGCTGGCTGCTGGCGAAGGTGCCATCCTGGTGGTTGATGCCTCTCAGGGTATCGAGGCGCAAACACTGGCGAACGTCTACCTGGCGCTAGAAAACGACCTGACGATCATCCCAGTGCTCAACAAAATCGACCTGCCTGGCGCCGACCCAGATCACGTCGCAATGGAGATCGAACGGGTATTGGGGTTGCCCGCCGAAGAGGTGCTGCGCGTCTCCGCCAAGCAGGGCATTGGCATTGATGAGTTGCTCGAAGCGATTGTCGAGCGCATTCCGCCGCCGCATGGTCAGCATGACCGACCGCTACGCGCGCTGATCTTCGATAGCCACTACGATCCGTACAAGGGTGTTATCGCCTACGTGCGAGTCGTGGACGGCACACTTCCCGTCGGTGCGCGTTTGCGTATGCTTGGGACTAACGCCGAAGCGGAAGCCCTGGAGGTAGGTACGTTTCGTCCGCAGATGACGCCACTCGATAGGCTCGACACCGGTGAGGTGGGGTATGTCGCTACCGGTCTCAAGCAGATTGGTGAATGTCAGGTAGGGGACACAATCACCCTTGCCGATGCGCCAGCTGAAATTGCGCTTCCCGGTTACCGTCCTGCCAAACCGATGGTCTTCGCAGGTCTCTATCCGGTGGACACGAATGCCTATGCTGACCTGCGTGATGCACTTGAGAAACTGAAACTCAACGATGCGGCGCTCTCGTTCGTGCCTGAAAAGTCGGTGGCGCTTGGATCTGGCTTCCGTTGCGGCTTTCTGGGTCTGCTGCACATGGAAATCGTGCGCGAACGGCTGGAACGCGAATATGGGCTTGACCTGCTGATCACCGCGCCGAGTGTCGAGTACCAGGTGCTCCTCTCCAACGGGGATGTCATCACCGTCGATAATCCTTCCGATATGCCGGATCCAGGGCGGATCGAGTCGATCGAAGAGCCGATCATGCTGATCACGATCATCACACCGACGCGCTATATTGGCTCGATCATGGAACTGGTGACCAGCAAGCGCGGCGTTTTCGAGACGATGGAGCACCTTGATCCGCAGCGTGTTGCCCTTAAGTACAAGATCCCGCTCTCGGAAATTGTGGTTGATTTTTATGATCAGTTGAAGTCGCGCACCCAGGGGTATGCATCGCTCGATTACACCCTTGCCGGGTATCAACCCGCCGATCTGGTGAAACTCGATATCCTGGTGAACGGTCAACCAGTCGATGCGCTGTCCCTGATCGTTCATCGCGACTCTGCCTATGCCCAGGGACGTGCGCTGGTCGAGCGGTTGCGCAAACTGATCCCGCGGCAGCTATTCGAGGTGCCGATTCAGGCAGCGATTGGCAGTAAGGTGATTGCGCGCGAAACGATCCGGGCAATGCGCAAAGATGTGCTTGCCAAATGCTACGGCGGTGATGTCACACGCAAACGGAAACTGCTCGAAAAGCAAAAAGAGGGCAAAAAGCGCATGAAAATGGTCGGCAACGTTGAGATACCGCAGGAAGCGTTTATGGCAGTGCTCTCGCTGAACGCCGAATAGCGCCCGTTTGCATAACAGTGCAGACGGTGAGTCTCGTGCAAAAAGGTCATGTCACCGCAGCGAACGCAGCCAGCAATGGAATGGATGGACATCTCTGTGCACCCAGCGTCTCGGCGGTGAGTTTTTCGGTGGAATCATAACGGTTTATTTCGTCTGTGGTGAAAGGACCTTCCGTGAATCTCAAACATGCCATCGCTGTATTTCTGATCGCTCTGGCACTGGCTGCGTGCGGTGCGGGCGCTCAGACCGTTGCCAGGGTCGATAATGTCACACTGACGCGCCAGGAACTCGATCAGCGTATTGATCGCATTGAGAAAGGATTTGCGCAACAGGTGGGGACGGGGGTTCCAATACCGTCGCGCCTCGATATCGAACGTGAACTGGTATCACAGTTTATCGATCAGCAATTGACCCTCGGTCTTGCCCGTCAGCGCGGTATTACGGTCAGCGATAGCGAGGTAAACAATCAGATCGAGCAGTTCCGCCAGCGGATCCAGATGGGGGGCGGGATGTCGCTCGAACAGGCGATCCAGGATCAACTCGGCTTGCCAGGGGAGTCATCGCCGGAGTTCCGTTTGTTCGTGACCTACTTTCTGGCGCGCCAGAAACTCAGTGAAACGCTGGTCTCCGAGGCCGATATTCGCCAGCGGATCACCGATGAGGTGATGGCAGACACAAAGCGGATGGTTGATGTGGCAACTGTGGCGCACATTCTGGTAGCAACCGAAGATGAGGCGAAACAGGTGATTGAGCGTCTCGACAAGGGCGAGTCGTTCGCTGACCTGGCAAAAGAGTTGTCGCAGGACCCCGGCTCAGCGAACAACGGCGGCGTGTATGAGAACATCCAGCGAGGTCAGTTTGTTCCTGAGTTCGACAAAGCAATGTTCGAAGACCTGCAACCGGGTGAAACGACGAAGACCCCAGTGCAGACTCAGTTTGGCTGGCATGTGATCCGACTTGTTTCGCGTGGACAGGCGCCAGCGCTCGATCCGACGAACGCTCAGGCAGTCATTGAGCAGCGCATCGCGCAGGAACTGCCGTTCGAGCAACAAACTGCGTTCGAACGTCTGTTACGGAGCGAACGTGAGAAGGCAATTCAGGAGCAACGTTTGGTTGAACCGGTCTTCCCGACGCCAACGCCCGAACCACTGCCAACGATTGCTCCGCTACCGACACCAGTGCCATGATCACGATTGTTGGACTTGGTCCCGGCGATCCAGGCATGATCACGCGCGCAGCGTGGGAGGTGATTTCCACGACGCGCGTGCTCTATCTGCGCACTGCGGTGCACCCGACAGTTACCGCGCTGCCGTCGGGCATTGTCGTTCATACGTTCGACGGTCTGTACGAGCGAGCGGAGCGTTTCGATGAGGTGTACGAGCAGATCGCCGATGCCCTGATCGCGCGCGCGCGCGGCGGTGAGCCGGTGGTGTATGCAGTTCCGGGAGATCCGCTGGTGGCGGAAGCCACCTCGCGCCATCTGTTGCGCCGCGCGCGCGCGCAGGGCATCCCTGTACGCGTTCTGTCTGGGGTGAGTTTCATTGAGCCAACATGCGCGCTGCTGGGGGTTGATCCGCTCGAACATGGGTTGCAGTTGATCGATGCACTCGATCTGGTGATCGTTGATGCGCCAGAGCACAACCAGGCGCCCTCGTGGGCGACGCTCCATGGATATGCGTATGCGCCGCCGCTGTTGCCGTTTCCACTGACTCCCACGCGCCCGGCGCTGATCTGTCAGGTCTACAGCCGGTCGGTAGCGTCGCATGTCAAACTGTCGCTGATGGAACGCTACCCGGCTGATCATCCGGTGACGCTGGTTCGCGCTGCGGGGGTGGCAGATCAGGAGTCTGCCACTGAACTTCTGCTACATATGCTTGATCATCGCAGCGATTTCGACCACCTGACCAGTCTGTTTGTGCCGCCGCTGACGCCTCTTGCCGACCTGCGCGGAGCGGAAGGGGTGGCGTCTATCGTCGCGCGTCTGCTTGGACCGAATGGGTGCCCGTGGGATCGCGAGCAGACGCCGCAGTCATTGCGCCTGGCGTTGCTCGAAGAGGTGCATGAGGCGTTGGAGGCGCTCGATGCCAACGATGATGTGGCGCTAGTCGAAGAACTGGGCGATCTGCTGCTCAACGTGCTGATGCAGAGCGAAATGGCTCGTCAGGCGGGGCGCTTCGATGCTGGCGATGTGTTCAGCACCGCGGCGGAGAAATTGATCCGCCGTCATCCCCACGTGTTTGGCACGCTCGATGTGGCAGCGAGCAATGAGGTGCTGCGCAATTGGGAGGCGATCAAACGCACCGAACGTGCTGCGAAAGGTGCGCAGCGTCACGGTGCGCTCGATGGCATTCCGTCGTCGTTGCCTGCTCTGGCAATGGCGCAGAAGGTGATTGACAAGGCTGCCAGATCTGGGTTCGATGCGCCGGAGATCGATCACGCCTGGGAGTCGCTGGCGGAAGAACTCGACGAACTGCGCACCAGTGCAACAGATCCGGCACAGGCAGAAGCTGAATTGGGCGATGCGCTGCTAGCGCTTGCCCGGTTGGGTTGGCGGCTCAACGTCGATGCCGAAAGCGCGTTGCGCTCCGCTGTTGCCCGTTTTCGTCGTCGGTTTGCCCGCCTCGAAGAGCTGATCGAGGGTCGCGACCTGCATACGTTGAGCGTTGCTGAGAAACTGGCGCTGTGGGATCGTGCTCGTGAAGCATCCGATGATGTCGATGTCGCACAGTGAATAGTATGCCCAGACCGCCGCTTGACATTCGCGTTGGCGATATTGTGCAGATGCGCAAGCCGCATCCGTGCGGCGGCGATACCTGGGAGGTTGTGCGGATCGGCGCCGAGATCGGAATCCGCTGCCGGACCTGCAAGCGTAAGATTTTGTTGCCGCGATCCGATTTTGAGCGTCGGGTCAAACGGGTTGTGGAACATACGCTATCGAGCGGCGATTACCCTTCCGGCAGCTAACGAAGGTCAAGAAGGCGACCGAATCGTACTGGCACAGGTTGGCATCTCGCTGTATCATGTGGAAGAAGTGTTCTGTGTGTCAAACGTCAGCCTGGAAACGAGGCGCACCGCGATGCCTGCACACTGCTCCCCTTATCAGCGTAGCGGCATGCTCGTTGTGGCGCTTGCGACTGCGCTGCTCCTCCTCACTCTGCCGGACAAGAGCGTAACAGCCCAACAGAGTGGCGGTCCACTGTATGCTGTTGAGGTCAACGGGATTGTAACGGCGCCAACAATCGATTATTTGCGACGGGCAGTGCAGATCGCCGAAGCTTCAAGCGCCGATGCGCTGATCATTTCGTATAGCAGCACTGGTGGCGTGCTACGCGAGGTGCGCGTCTTTGCGGCTGAGATTGTGCAGGCGCGTGTGCCGATTGTTGTGTTTATCACCCCACGCGGCACGCAGGCGGGTCCTGCTGGCGCAATATTCGTGACTGCAGCGCATGTGAGTGCGCTTGCCCCTGATACCAGTTTTGGCAGTCCTTTTCCCCTTGCGCAGGTGGATGAAACCCTCAGTCAGCAGACCCGCGATCTCCTGCTCGATAATGTCAGTGCTCAAATGAAGAAGTGGAATGAGACTCGTGGACGGAATGCCGACTGGATCGACCGCGCAGTTCGGGAAGGGGTCATTCTCAACAATCAGCAGGCGATCAGTCTTGATCCGCCTGCCGTCGATCTGGTGGCAGCCGATCAGCGTGAACTGTTGACCCTGCTCGAAGGACGCACGGTGACGCTTGATGATGGTCGAACAGTTCGCATTTCGGCGCTTGGACGAACGCCAACGCTTATCGAGCCAACATTGTTCGAGAGTCTTCGCCTGGCGCTCGCTGATCCAACGGTTGCGTTTGCGCTCCTGGTGCTTGGATCAATGGCGATCTATCTCGAATTGAACACACCCGGCGTCGGATTGTTTGCTGGCGCAGGGTTAGTACTGTTGCTGGGCGCTGCTGCCGGATTTCTGGTTCTTCCAATCGTATGGTGGGGTATGACGCTGGTGATCCTCGGTCTGGTATTGATCGGCGCGGAGTTTGTCGCGCCAACCCATGGCGGTTTGATGATTACTGGTCTGGCGATGCTCGGTGTTGGCGGCGGGAATCTGATCGATGCCACGCAGGCACCCGGTGCGGGTGTAGCCTGGTGGGCGCTCCTGATCGTGGTCGGCGGGATTGCGGCAACTGCAGCAGCGGGTCTGGCGCTGGCGCTGCGTAGTCGCAAGCGTCCGGCAGCTACCGGAACTGAGGCGCTCATTGGGCGTCTGGCGCAGGTGCGGCGGCGGTTGGACCCGCGTGGCATGGTGTTTGTCGAGGGTGCGCTGTGGCAGGCGATCAGTGAATCCGAACCGGTGGAAGTCGGCGATTGGGTACGGGTGGTTGCAGTGCATAATCTGCAACTGATTGTGCGTCCGCTCGAAAGCGAGGAGCCAGCTCCGCAGGAAGCGCAACCGCCTTCCGGGGGACGCGTCGTGTAGATACAAGGAGCTTGTCATGGGTTCTGGAGCCGTTTTGTTGTGTCTTGGAGTTCTTCTCTTCGCGATCCTCATGATCGGGTTTTCCGCCATCAAGATTGTGCCGGAGTATGAACGGGGGGTTGTCTTCCGACTCGGTCGGTTGGTTGGTGCGCGCGGACCTGGTTTGTTCTTCCTCATCCCGTTTATCGAACGCATGGTGCGGGTTGATCAACGCGTCATCACCATGGACGTGCCGCCGCAGGAGGTCATTACCCTCGACAATGTGACCATCAAGGTCAACGCGGTGCTCTACTTCATGGTTGTAGACCCGGAAAAGGCGATCGTGAAAGTGATGGACTACATCCGGGCGACGATGCAGATTGCCCAGACGACGCTGCGCAGTGTGGTCGGTCAGGTCGAACTTGATGAACTGCTGGCGCGTCGTGAGGCGATCAATGAGCGTCTGCAACGGATCATCGACGAGCAGACCGAACCGTGGGGCGTCAAAGTGACGATTGTCGAAGTGAAGGATGTCGAACTGCCGCAGGGTATGCAGCGCGCGATGGCGAAGCAGGCGGAAGCTGAGCGTGAGAAGCGCGCCAAGATCATCCACGCCGACGGTGAACTGGCAGCATCACGTATGCTGGCTGAGGCAGCCACGATCATCGCCAGTGAGCCGGTGACGCTGCAACTGCGCTATCTACAGACATTGACCGAAATCGCGGTCGAAAAGAACAGCACTATCATCTTCCCGCTGCCGGTCGATACGATCAAAATCTTCATGGATGGATTGGAACGCGCTCAGCGCAACGGTGTCGCGCCGATTACCCGTCGCGAAGAGTTGAGCGAGCAGCCTAGCGAGCAGGATGGTCAGGCTGCATGATCTTCGCGTTGTGGGCGCACTAATGCTTCGATTTCGGCAATGTGACGATCCACAGCACTGCGGTGCGCTCTACTGCATCGGGGCAGCACGACGCGCGCAGCGCTGAGCGCCAGCGCCGCTTCTGCCAGGCGTCCTTCACGCGCCAGATGTTGCGCAAGCGCACAGCGCAGCGATACTTCTGCATCCGGCGCCGGGTGGTGCGCCAACCCTTTGCGCAGATATGCCTCAATGGTTTCAGGTGAAGCGCCAGCGGCATCTAGCGCCTGCGCCAGGCAGAGATACCCGGCGGCATTTGCCGGTTCCAGTTCCAGCGCTCGACGCGCAGCGCGTTCTGCGGCGCTGACCTCTCCCTGTTCGAGCAGGGCGCTGCTCAACGCGAGGGCGAACGCGGCGCGATCTGGCGCCAGGTCCAGGGCGCGCCGGATCAGGGCGACCGCGCTACCGACATCATCGCGGGTGAGCGCCACAATGCCCCGCAGCGCCAGCGCATCCGGCGACCGGGGATGAAGAGCGTATGCCACGGTCGCCAGTGCGTCCGCTGCGTTCCAGCGTGCGTGCCAGATCGCCAGGCTGGCAAGGTGCAGTGCGGCGAAGCGCGTCAGAAAAATAAGGATCAGCAGGGTCATTCCTGCCCCGATCCAGATAGATGGAGTGAAGAGGTTGATGATCAGCAGCGCTGCGATAAGCGCGGATTCAGGTGCGATCAGCAGCGCTCGCGCCAGTCGATGCGATAGCGGCGCAGGACGACCAACGGTGGTACATGGCGCCATCGGTACATGCTCCTTATACGATGGTGCAGATCTCTATCCCCATCATATCAGGAGCGTGTGACATCTACTGTCACTTCTTCAGCGCGACATCAGTAAGGTCGAAGTCCTGGAGATGCCGTTGAGGAAGGCGCGCGTGCGCACCGACCCGTTTGTTGCAGCTATCGCCGCACTGTAGACGCGCTCCAGTCGTTCGGCTGCGGCGTCCCATGTGTGGTAGCGCTCGACATACCGCCTGCCTGCGGCGCCGATGGTCGCAGCGCGCTGCGGGTCGTCGATCAGGTTGAGGATGGCGTCTGCATACTCATGCGATTGTTCCGCCAGCAGCAGATCACGCCCTTCCACGGCATGCAGCGCGCGCGCCGCCTGCCGTGCCGCAACGACCGGAGTCGCCAGCGCCATCGCTTCAAGCACTTTGTTCTGAATGCCAACCCCGTAACGCAGCGGCGCGACTGCCACCGTTGCCCCGGCAATCGCCGGGCGCAGGTCTTCTAGGTAACCGGTCACCGTGACACGCCGATCAGTTGCCAGCGACCGTACCGATGGCGGTGGCGCACTTCCGGCAATCACCACGCGCGTCTCCGGTCGAGACACCCAGACCAAGGGCATGATCTCGCGCACCAGGTAGAGTGCAGCCGCTTCGTTCGCGTGGTAACTCATCTTGCCGCTGAACACGATTGTCGCTCGCTCACGGGCGATGGGCTGAGGCGCAAAGTATTCCAGATCGACGCCGTTCGGGACAACGCTGATCGATTCGGCAGCCTGATCGGATGGGTTCGTGAACCATTCCGGTCGATCCGGTGCGTGGTGGGGACACAGGTGACGATGGAGCGTTCGTAGCGCCCAGGCATCTTCGGGTGATGAGACGATCACCTGCTCGAAATGGTGCGTATAGCGCGCTTCGTAGGCGCGTGTGCGCGCAAGATCGAGCAGCGCGAGCGCGCGACTTTTGAGCGAGGGACCGCTGCGAAAGGTGCGCTCGAACAGCAGGCTGATGCTGTCCACCGAGTCGAGGACGGCAGGCGTGCGCATAAGGGCGTAGCCGAGCGCCGATGCACGCAGATGTTCAATATGCGCAACGTCATATCGTCCGCTCCGATCTTCGGCGCGCACCGCCTCACGCAGGCGCTGATCGAAACTGAGCGCTGCCTGGAGCGGCAGGTCGCCGGGAAGCGCCCGGAGTGCGTTCCAGGTCATACGGGCTTTGCTCACGTGAACCGTGACAATCCGGGTGCACACCTTGCGCAGGGCGCTGAGCGCCGGTCCGTCCTCCGCGCCAGCGCCGCAGACCAGCGTGACACAATGCCCGCGGCGCGCCAGCGCACGAATGAACCCGTATGGTCGCACCCGGATGGGTGAGGGAACGTAGGAAGAAATAAAGAGAATATGCATCAGTCGTCCCCCCTTTGCGCACTGGCAAAACAAGTTCTGACGTAAACGTTCGCTCTTCTGGTTCTCAGTTCTCGATTCTCACTTCTCACTTCCCCACCCCCACATACTCCCGACGTCCAACAACGCGCTCATACACCTCATCCATCGCCGGGCAGACTGCGCGCCAGTCGTAGCGTTCAAGCAGGCGCCGTCGTCCTGCGGCAGCGATACGTTCGCCAAGATGCGGGTCGCGCAACAGGCGCACCACTGCGTCAGCGAATGCGTCCGGCGTATCGCCGACCAGCAGATGCTCGCCGGGAACCAGGTCGATCCCTTCGTAGCCGATCGTGGTGGAAACGACCGGGATACCGCGCGCCAGCGCTTCGAGAATCTTGACCCGCATGCCGCCGCCACTGCGCAGCGGGACGATCAGGCAAGCGGAGGCGGCAATATACGGCGTTGGATCGGGCACATACCCGGTCACTTCAATGGAAGGGTCCTGTTCGGGTAATGCGCGCACTTCCGCCACCGGGCGCTGCCCAACGACGAAGAAGCGCGTTCCTTCAACCTGTTGCTTGATGAGTGGGTAGATGCTGCGAGCGAACCAGAGAACGCCATCCACGTTCGGCGGCCACATCATCGTCGCCAGGCTGAGGATGCCACGCGCGTTCGGTTGGCGCGCAATCGGTTGTTCGCGTTCGGCATCGACGGCTATCGGGATGACCGGGATATCACGCCTGCTTCCCATTGCTTCCAGCAACGCCTGGCGATCCTCCTGGCTGACCGCAGTGACCGCTTCGAATTCGCGGCAGACACGCCCTTCATAGGTGCGCAACATACGCCATTCACGCTCCCACAGAAGGCGTTTGAGACCACGTTCCTGCGCTGCAACCCGGCGAAAGACCGTCCATACGGCATTATGCTCATCGAGGAGTCGTGGTAGGGGCAAGGGTTCGGCGAACTGCGCCATATTGAGTTGATCGGCATGCACCAGGTCATACGGTCGCCCGGCGATCTCTGCTTCGCGCACCAGACGCGCCAGCAAACGATGCATGGCGGCGCTATCGTCGCGCTCGATAATCCACGAGCGTCTGCGGATCAGGCTGCGCGCCATCGTCAGTGCGTTGCGCACGGTTGACCGTGTAAGCGGCACGGTGTGCACTTCGGCAACCAGGTCGCGCAGTGCTGCCGCATCCGCTTCTTCCTGCGCGTTGCGCGTGAAGCAAACAAGCGTCACCCGGTGGCGTGACGCTAGGTATCGCAGCAGGTAGTAGGTTTTGACCTTGGGACCGCTATCTGGCGGATAGGGCACGATCTGTGTCAGCAGGAGGATGTTCATGGCCTTGCCTCGATTGCTGTTTCTACTGTGCAGAGTAGCGCCAGGGTATGAAAAGGCGCTAAACACAGGCATCGAGGCAGGTAACAGTGCGTTCATCAGGCATTCGCGCGCGTTTTTCCCCCTCATCCCCCCGACCCCCTTCTCTCACAAGGGGAGAAGGGGGAGTTTGGGCATTCTGATATCCCAATGGGAGTACCGGACCAGGAGGTGCCAGAGAACTCTCTATCTGTGCGCAGAGAGATGAGGGGCAACTCTCGTTCCTTAAGAGGAGCGCCGGAAGCGGAGCGCATCCTGTGCTATACTGGCAGAAACACACTTCAGGAAATATGTATGACCTCCGCACGCGAGTATCTCGATCAATTCGCCAATCTTGACCTGGGGCGCGCCGCGCGCAGCGGTGTGCCGGAAGTTGTGCTCGCCGAAGGCAAAACGGCAAAGCAGACGGTTGCCATTGCTCAGCGTCTGCTCGAACGGATCGGGCGTGTGCTGATCAGTCGCGTGCCGCCGGACACGCTGACCGCGTTGCAGCGGGCGTTTGCCGACACGGTCGAGTGGACAGTGTACAGCGAAGGACGAACGCTGGTGCTGAGCCGACCCGGTTGCGCTCCGCGCCAGACGGGCGGACGCGTCGGGGTGCTGACCGCGGGCACGAGCGATCTGCCCGTCGCCGAGGAAGCCATCGCGCTCTGCATTGAAATGGGGTGCGAGGTTCAGCGTGCCAGTGATGTCGGCGTCGCCGGGTTGCATCGGCTGTTTGAGCCGCTGCGCGCCATGCTCGACGCTTCGGTTGATGTGATCATCGTCGTCGCTGGCATGGATGGTGCGCTCCCTTCAGTTGTGGCGGGTCTGGTGGATGTGCCGGTGATTGGCCTGCCGACATCGGTGGGATACGGCTTCGGCGGGGGCGGCGTGGGGGCGTTGACCAGCATGTTGCAAACCTGCGCGCCGGGGCTGGCGGTCGTTAATATCGATAATGGCATTGGCGCAGGGGCGATTGCCGGGCGCATCGCCAATCGGGCGGCGGCAGCCCGGCGCGCGTATGACAGACAGGCGAAGGACAGGGATCATGAGCGATAGGGACACTGCACCGGCGATACCGCTGGAACGCAAGTATGAACATTTGCAGGCGATCCTTCGCACAATTGGTTCGGCGCTGATCGCGTTTTCCGGCGGCGTTGATAGTACCCTGCTGCTCAAAGTCGCGCACGATACGCTGGGTGACCGCGCAATCGCAGCAACCGCCGACTCGGAAACTTACCCTCGCGAAGAACTCGAACAGGCGCGCGCGCTGGCAGCGTTGATCGGCTGTCGCCATATCGTCGTCCGCACCGATGAGTTGTCCGATGAACGCTACGCGCGGAACCATCCGGATCGCTGCTACTATTGCAAGCGCACCCTCTTCACACATCTTCAACCGCTGGCTGCTGAACTTGGTGTGGCAGCCATTCTGTACGGCGCAATGGCAGACGATACCGGCGACCATCGTCCCGGTCATCGCGCGGCGATTGAGTTTGCCGTGCGCAGCCCGCTGATCGAGGCGGGTCTGGGAAAGCGCGAGATCCGCGAACTGGCGCGTCGGCTCGGCTTGCCGAACTGGAACAAGCCATCGTATGCCTGTCTCTCGTCAAGGATCGCCTACGGAGAACGGGTGACTGCCGAGACGTTGCGCACGCTCGATGAGGCGGAACGTTTCATGCGTCGGCTGGGATTTTCGCAGTTTCGCGTTCGTCATCACGATGTGATTGCGCGTATCGAGGTTACGCCCGACGAATTGCCGCTGGCGATCGCGCAGCGTGACGCGATTGTGGCGCATCTGAAAGCGCTGGGGTATGTGTACGTCACACTCGACTTGCAGGGGTTCCGCAGCGGCAGCATGAACGAGGGGCGTCGGTCGGCGCTCACGGAGATTGCGCTGGTTGAATGATCGGGCGATTCAGAGAATAAGACGTTCATCGAAAGGTGCGGCTCGAGACAATCCGGCATCTACACATTTCGGTATTCGTAACGCCTACTGTCTGCGCCTGACGGTGTGCGCTTCAGCAGCGCGAGCGTAGCGAGCGCCTGCTGGAGGCGCTTGTTAGCCTGCTTCAAAGAAAACCCTGCTCACCTATACTATTCAACAGGTATTCTTGAATAAATAATCCGGTATAGCCCGCGCAGGCGGGCTTCGCACCACAATGACGACCACTTCGTTCCGACGCACTTCTGCCCCTCATCCCCCCCGCCCCCTTCTCCCACAAGGGGAGAAGGGGGAGATGTGGCATCCGACAGCTTCATCCATCCCCCTCAGTGGTTATTTCAACCTGCCCGTCGCCGGAGAAACTCTGGATCGCTACGCGGTTTCGATCCACCCGTTTTCTCGCCGACCCGATTACAAGCAGGGAGTGCGCACGACCACAATGCGCAACAACCGCTGTAACCCCGCGCCGGAATCTGCATCTATACGGATGAAAGACACTATGGAAAGGTTTCGAATATGAGCGAGACGAAGGCACAGCCACGAGTCATCATGTTCACCACGCCGACCTGCTCGTTTTGCAACGCGGCGAAAAACTATTTCCGCCAGAAAGGAATCAAGTTCAAAGACGTCGATGTGAGCAAAGACCCCGCTGCCGCGCGCGACATGGTGCGTCGCTCAGGGCAGCAGGGCGTACCGGTCATCGACATTGGCGGCAAGATCGTCGTTGGCTTCGACCGCCCCACCATTGATCGTCTGCTGGGCATCGAATAGCGACGTCAGATCAGACAGGAGTTTCGGATAAGGAGAAGACCAGCCATGAGCGCAAATGGAAACGAACCCGGCATCCAGCCACTGGGCGCACGTGTCCTGTTGAAACCTATTGAACAGGACGACCGCACGAGCAGCGGCATCTACCTGCCGGACACTGCTAAAGAAAAGCCACAACTCGGCGTTGTCATCGCGGTTGGCGACGCCGATGATATCAAGGTGCAGGTCAACGACAGGGTATTCTTCGCAAAGTATTCGGGCACGGAGATTACCTACAAAGGCGACACCTTTTTGCTGATGGACGTCGGCGACCTGCTGGCGCGTGTGACGAACTGATTCCTGGAATCAACCACAATGTTGCGGTGATGGATGGCACGGAGCGCGGGTGTCCCGCCCTCGTGAGACAGCCAAAGGCACAATGCCCGCGCTCCGTAACCAATCGTATCGTTGCACCGCGCACCCTGCGCTACGGCTTGCCGGTAGTTATCGCCTCTCGCCTCTCGCCCCACACCGCCCTACGGCTTGCCGGGGCAGGTGGCATGGTACGGCACCTCAGGACCCACATACCGCTGCCATTCATCCCACATCAGGTTACGCGGCAGGCGGCGACAGGCTTCAGCGATCAGATCTTCCGGGCGCCACCACCAGACCCGCGCCGTGTCATCCGAACTCCCGCTGACCACGGAGCGCCCGTCGGGGCTGAACGCGACGGCAGTTACCCAGCGATCGTGGGTCATACGGGCGACTTCGCGCCCGCTTGCCGCTTCCCACACCCGCGCCGTGCCATCCCCACTCCCACTGACCACATATTGCCCGTCGGGGCTGAACGCAACGGCGGTCACCTCGCTATCGTGGGTCAGGCGGGCGACTTCGTGTCCGGTCGCCGCCTCCCAGACCTGCGCCGTGAGCCCACCTACACTGACCGCGAAGCGCCCGTCGGGGCTGAATGCGATGGCGGTCACCTCGCTATCGTGGGTCAGGCGGGCGACTTCGTGTCCGGTCGCCGCCTCCCAGACCTGCGCCGTGAGCCCACCTACACTGACCGCGAAGCGCCCGTCGGGGCTGAACGCGACGGCGGTCACAGGGCCGTTGTGGGTCATGCGGGTCACTTCGGTGGGCAACAGGGCTAACCCGCGACGGACCAACTGGTCGGCTTCGAGCAATGGACCGCCGCGCTGCAAGGCTTCCACCCCTAGCAGCGTGCCGATGAGTGGACCCTGCGGGATGCGATCAGACACCAGTTGTCCAGTTGCCACCATCTGCAGCGCCTGCGCCAGGGTGCGCTGCGCTTCTGCCTCGGCTTGCGCCGTGGCACGCATACCGGCTTCCCGTACTGCTGCGTTGCGCTGCGCTTCCGCTTCCGCTTGCGCCGTAGCACGTGCATTCGCTTCGCTCACCGCTGTGGCCTGCGCTGCCTCACGTTGCCGCGGAGCATCGTTGCGCTGGCTCCAGGCGGCAACAGCCAGCAACGAGGTGATCAGCAAGCCAGCCGCCAAACCAAGAATGATCTGCCGTTGTGTTCGTTCCTGTCGCTCGGGTTTCTCGTTCATCGCAATCACCTCTGTCGAGCAATCTCGTGGCCGTTCCTGGCGTTCCGGTTTCGCCTGCTGGATTCGTGAACGATGCCTTCGCGTCGTTGCGAGCATTCGGGTGGCGTGTCTGATGATTGCATGCCGCCGACACTGCCGCCTACCATACATCCTTTCCTTACTACACAACGGTGTTCGCGCTCAATTTTGGCGCTGTGCGGAATGTCGCACGCCAGGATCGTGTGAACATGCGGACGAGATACCCGCATATCCGGTCCGCACGTGGTTCAATGATGCTCCACTTCGTTATGGAAATACCAGGATGGCAGGAATGGTATGCGAACCGCTAGATGGTGGCCTGCGCTTCCGAGCAGACTTTCCCCAGTGTGGCACTGAAGGTCTGTGCAGCACGGGCGCCGAAAAGCGATCACTGGGGCGAAGCCACGCGGCTATGCCTGCTGCCACAGTATCCCTATCGGCAGCGGGCTGAGGTAGCTGCTGCAACACCTTACGCCTGGACCTTCATTCCGCACTCTAGTCAATGCATGCATCCGTTCGCGCCGGATATCGGCTATAATGCATAAGCTGCCCGTAATTCCGCTGGCAGGTCCTGATCTTGAAGCTAGTCACTGGCGTAGCATACATACAAGAGGATGCAGAACGCACGATGATTGAAACTCTCTCGCATACGCTCCGTAATGGCATGCTGGTCTTGCTGCGCGAAGTACACAATGCCCCCCTCGCGACAAACTGGATCTGGTATCGTGTTGGTGCTCGCTACGAGTCGCCGGGAATAACTGGCATCTCGCATTGGATCGAGCATATGCTATTTAGGGGTACACCGCAGATTCCCGGACACGACCTTGACCGTCTGATTGCAAGGAATGGCGGGACGTTCAACGGTTTCACCGCGCATGACTTTACTGCATATTTCGAGACGCTCCCTGCGGATCGGATTGATCTTGCGCTACGTATCGAGTCAGACCGGATGGTGAATGCGCTCTTCAACGAGGAAGAGGTTGAGCATGAACGCACGGTTATTCTGGCGGAACGCGAGGGGCACGAGAATGATCCAGAATGGTGGCTTAACACAGCAGTCATGACAACTGCTTTTCAGGTTCATCCATACCGCCACGAGGTGATCGGTTCGCGGGATGACCTGCTGGCATTGACACGCGACCATCTCATAACGTATTACAAGACCTTTTATCGCCCCAACAATGCAGTACTGGTGCTGGTGGGCGATTTCGATGCGCATCGATTGATGAGCCGGGTCGAGCACTACTTTGGTGATCTTCCGGCAGGACCGCCCCTGCCGCCAATCCATTGGAGTGAACCAGAGCAACAGGAAGAACGTCGTGTTGTGGTGCGTCGACCGGGACCGGCGCAGTATGTGCAGATTGTGTATCACACCGCCGATTGTCGCAGCCCCGATTTTGCGCCGCTTTTGGTACTCGATGCGATCCTCTCCGGCGCAAAGTCACCTGCATTTAGCGGCGGTGCACAAACGAACCGAAGCGCCCGTCTGTATCGCGCACTAGTGGAGACCCGCCTCGCAGCGTATGCTTCCAGCACGTTTCGACCCACCCGTGATCCGCATCTGTTCGAGTTTCATGCAATGGTGCAGGAAGGGCATACCGCTGAAGAGGTTGAGCAGGCGCTGCTAACTGAGGTGGCTGCTCTCCAGGAGAGCGGACCGCGTCCTGATGAGATGGCAAAAGTTATTAAACAGATGCGGGCACAGATCGCGTATGCGCGAGAGAGTGTAACCAACCAGGCATTGATGATTGGAATGTGGGAAGTGCTTGACCGATATGATCGTGCCGATACGTTGCTCGATGAGATTGCGGCTGTTCAGGTCGAAGATGTTCGACGTGTAGCGCAAATGTATCTGACAGAACGGCGGCGAACGGTTGGATACTTTCTTCCACTGTGACACGGATGAACGCTCGTGGTGATCCTATGAATTCGTTTCCCCCTAACCGCGCCAGTACTATTGCCACTTCACTGCGCTGTGAGCTACCCAATGGCGTAGTAGCATTGGTACAGCGCAACGCAATAGCGCCAACGGTCAGTGTGTATGGCGAGATACGCGTCGGTGCTGCCAATGAACCGCCTGAAAAGAATGGCTTATCTGCATTCACCAGCGCAGCGCTCATCCGTGGCGCGGGTCATCGCACATTTCAGGAGATTGTTGCAATAACTGAGGCAGTTGGGGCAAGCGTCAATGCTGGCGGAGGAATGCATTCCACTGGCTTTGCTGGTCGATCGCTGAGCGAAGATGTTGCCCTGATTCTCGAAATCCTAAGCGATATGGTACGTGCGCCGGCGTTTCCCGATGAGGAGATCGAGCAGTTACGCGGTCAATTTTTAATGGCGCTGCGTGAAGATGAGCAGGATACGTCCGTCCGAGCTTCACGTGCGTTGCGGTCGATCATGTTCCCGCCAGCGCATCCCTATAGTCGTCTCAGCAGAGGTACAATTGAGACGATCTCAACTCTCACCCGCGATGATCTGATCCAATTTCATAGGTTGTACCACCCGGCAGCAACGACCATCGCCGTGGTTGGTGATATTGACCCCGCAGCGGTGATTGCACTTATCGAGCGATTCTTTGGCGACTGGCAGGTGCCTGGCACACCACCACAGGTGACGCTACCCGATCCGCTTCCCATGCCGGACCAACGGCGGATTCATATCGCTCTCGACGGCAAAAGCCAGACCGACATCATCTGGGCAGTGCATGGGCTTGATCGCAGGTCGCCGGATTATTATGCTGCCAGTGTGGCAAATATGATCCTTGGACAAATCGGTATTGGCGGACGCCTGGGTGAACGAGTGCGTGAAAAACAGGGGCTTGCATACTACTGCGGTAGCAGCCTCGACGCAGATCTCGGCGCAGGTCCGTGGACAGCGATGGCTGGCGTAAACCCTGCCCATGTCGAGCGCGCGATTGATGCGATCGTTCATGAGATCAGACAGTTTGCTGCAGAAGGACCGACCGAACAGGAACTCGCCGATGCCCGTGATTTTATGACTGGCAGATTGGCAATTGGTCTGGAGACCAACGACAGTATTGCAAGCACTCTGCTTGGTATCGAACGGTATCAGCTCGGTCTTGACTACATCGAACGCTACCCGACCATCATTTACAGTATTGATCGGGATCAGGTCGTTGAGGTTACACGCCGGTATCTCGATACTGATGACTACGTAATTGCTACAGCGGGGCCGCCAGAACCGTCGGTGTCATGACGCAATCTGGTGGAACTGAGCTATATCCGCATCCATCGTACTGCGGCTTCTTTTCGTTGTTTCATTCGACTAACGATGCACCACGAAGGTGCGCGCAAGAAGACACTGCTTGTCTGGGAAAGAATTTACGGTTGTCTGCGCTTACCGGAGCACAGTACTGGTTACCCTGACCATACCGTTCCCATCGCACGCCGCGACAGGTGTTGGGAGGAGATATGACGCTAGATCAACGACATATTCCGCTGGAGGGTGCGCACAATGTGCGCGATGTCGGCGGCTATATGACCGTGGACGGACGCATTACACGCTGGCGGCGATTGTTGCGCGCCGATAGTCTGCATCATCTAACGATTGAGGATCAGCAGCGGTTGCGCGCCTACGGTGTGCGAACGATTATTGACTTGCGATTACCCTTCGAGGTAGCGCACAATCCGAATGTATTCGCTAAGGCGCACGACGTTCACTATACCAATCTTCCGCTGATTACCGAACGCAGTGAGACCAGCATCGAATCGCGCGCAAGTTCAGTCAGCGAGTTGTACTGCTTGATGCTGGATGAGTGCCAGGAACCGATCCGTCAGATACTGGCAACCATTGCAGAGGCGGATGCGCCGGTGCTGGTTCATTGCTTTGTCGGCAAAGACCGCACCGGACTGATCACCGCGCTGGCGTTGAGAGCGACTGGCGTGCCGGTAGAGACGATTGCTGACGATTATGCTCTGAGTGAGGCGCTTACCGTTGCGCTGCTGGCTGAAATCCGCGCAATGTTGATCCGTCTGGGATACGATGTCACACGTTTTGATCGCCTCTCGCCAGCGCCACGCGAGGCGATGATTGCAACTATGGCGTATCTGGACGAGCGCTACGGCGGCATCGAAACGTATCTCACGTCAATTGGGTTGACGGATGCGCAGCTCGCCGGATTGCGCCGACTGCTGCTGGAATGATGGCGATTTGCCGGACAGGGCAGGTAGACACGTACCTTTGAAGGCGAGGGTAACAATCACATGACACCACCAGAAGGCGGAGTGCCTCTAATGAACCTGCGACGTCAGTATCGCCAGGGTGCCAGGGAATGTGACCGTCACCGATGCGCGCTGGCATCGAACTGGCCCCCGGTTCTCATTTCCTTATGCTCAGTTTCTGAAGAAATCGATAGGTTTCATAGCGGACGACCTGGTAGCCGAGGCGTATGATCGTAACCTGCAGTGATCACGACCTAATCCAACGCATTTGGCACTACTTTCGACCTCATACGTAGCGACCAGTGCTGCCACGCCGCGATTTCAGCAGTATACGATGCCATAGAGCATCACCGAGTGCGGGCAGAAATGACATTATCGAAGGAGCAGTGACATGAGGAGATTGAACGAAACAGGGTGGTTTGATGTTGCCCCTGGTATTCGCCGCCGCACCGTCGCCGTAACGGAACGCATGCAGCAGATTGTAGTCGAACTGGATCGGGGCGCGCGTCTGCCAGAGCATCGTCATCCCCACGAGCAGATCACCTATCTCATCTCCGGCAGACTCCGCTTCGTTATCGACGGTGTAGCACGGGAGGTTGCGCCAGGTGAGACTGTTGCACTAGCAGGGAACATGCCGCATGCGGTCGAAGCGATTGAAGCGTCGCAGGCGATCGACACGTTTAGCCCGCCACGCGAAGATTTCCTTGCGCAGGATGCAGGCGGATAAGCGTGGTGAATGTAACGGACGGGAATGTGGTCGGCATACAATCCTTTACCCTGAGTCTGTGAGGGGATGATGCTCATCATCGACATCCTCACGGTTCAACCAGCGAAGAAACACTGCGGTCAGCACTGCGAAGTAGACCAGGCTGCCGGGCACCCACATGATCAGACCAGCGAGTTGCTGGTCATCACCCAGTGAAATGCCCCAGAGACGCGGTTGCAGCGCGTAGTATGGGTAGAGCGGCGCCTCGGCAAATGCGATCAGTGCGCCAATAATGGTGGTGGGCAGCGACATGAAGAAGAGATACGCCGTTTGCAGCAACGGATGCGCCGACGGCAATTCGTCCATCGGACTGCAGATGGGCCACCATGAGAGCACGCCCACCACAAAAAACATCACGTGTTCAAGGATATGGAAGCGCTCATCCCGCAATGCCAGATCGTAGTAGAACGGCACGTGCCAGAGCACGAAAACCGCATTAAAAGCGAAGAAGACGACAACCGGATTGGTAAGAAACGACCCGACGGGGTACGCGCCAGGGATGCGCATGAGCGGACGCAAAACCCAACGCGGCAGACCCAGCAACAGGAATGGAGGAGCAATCATCGCTAGCAGCAGGTGCTGCAGCATATGAATCGTCAGCAGATAACTTCCCAGCGAGTCGATGGGGGAAGCGAGCGCAACGAACAACACCACCCAACCGACAAAGAAGAGGCGTACCTGCGCTGGCGTAGGCGGCTCATTCCCCGGAAAGAAGCGACGCAGCGGACCGGTGACGCAGAGCGCGTACCCGCCCGCCATCAGCGCCAGGTTGACCATCAAACCTGGTTCAAAGTTCCACTCGTACATCCTGATCCCGCTTCATCCGGCAATCCCAACGTGATCTGAGAAAAGCACCATGAATGAGAGCAGGAGCGTGGTCGCAAACGCAAGTGGCACGAGGAACACAAACTTGAAGATCCCTGCATCGCCCTTGAGGTGCATAAAGAACATTACCACAGCGGCACCCTTGATTGTCGAAAGGATCAACAGGAGCGTTACTTCGAGCCACTTGGCAATCAGGTGCTGCTCATTCACGATAAATAACCCAATCTCCAGCGCCGTCACCACCGCCAGCACCCCGGCAACGATCCAGTAGAAGCGGTCGGAAGGATGCGCATGTGCGCTGTGTTCTTCGCTATGACCTGCCACGATAATCTCTCCTCTTCAGATCAGATAGACGAGCACAAAGATTGCTACCCACACCAGATCGACAAAGTGCCAGTAGAGACCGGCTATTTCGACATCCATCGCATTCTCCGGCGAGTCGGGGTAGGCGCGCACTTTGAAGAAGACCGAGAGCAGCCAGATAACCCCAACCGCCACGTGCGCACCGTGAAAGCCGGTCAAGACGAAAAACGTCGTGCCGAACAGACTGCTGCTCAGCGTCAATCCTTCGTGGTACAGGTGATTGAACTCATACACCTGACCACCGATGAATGCCAGACCAAGCCCGACGGTTGCCAGCAACCATGTAGTGAAACTACGGCGATCACCGCGTCGGCTTGCCGACAGCGCCAGCACCATCGTCAGACTGGATGCCAGCAGAATACTCGCCAGCACCGTCGTTAACTCGATATCGAGAAACTTACGCGGATCCTGGAAATCGGGGCGCGCACGATTGACCGGTGCAAACACGAAGTACGTGGTGATCAGGGTTGCAAAGAACATCGTCTCAGATCCAATGAACGTCCAAACCCCTAACTTCCGGTTATCGACGCCGAGCGATGTATGGTGTGCCGCTGCTGTAGGCGGTCTAGTCATCGATGATTCGCTCATACTGTTCTCCCGGTTGCACCAGACTTTGTTTCAAGACGTAGCGCTATGACGTCTCTACTGCCCCATCTTCCGCCTTCCCACCTCCCACCCTTCCAACCTTCGCACACGCAATATGCAACCTTCAACCCCTCTTGCCCTCGTCAGTGCGCATGGTGCGGCGAGTCCACATGCGAGATGCGCACCCAACTGAGAATGCCGAACGCCATGATCAGCAAACCGACGATCATCGCTGACGCTGCGATGAGACCAAAGTCACTCAGATATATGATGCCGAAGCCCAGGATCATAATACCGACCGACACAATGAGCGGCGCATATGTTGGCGAAGGCAGATGGATTGGTTCCATGGCGGGAGATGTTTCATGCTCAAATCCATCGCGCTTCTCGGACTCGTTGTGCGCGCCAGACATCCCGTGCCCACTGTTGATCTCGCGCAGATGAGGATATTTCTGATCCCACAACGGACGACGACTGCGCACGCGCGGCGTTACGGCGAAGTTGTAGACCGGCGGCGGCGAACTGACCGCCCACTCCAGCGTCGCGCCATCCCACGGATCGGCAGGCGCAATGGGACCGCGCCGTATACTCGTCACCACATTCCAGAGGAACAGCAGGAAAGCGACCGCCAGTAGCAGTGAGCCGGTTGTGGAAATCAGGTTCCAGAGATTCCACCCCATGTCCGCTTCGTAGGTATAGATACGTCGCGGCATACCAGCATTGCCGCTCAGGTGCATGGGGAAGAAGGTCAGGTTGAAACTGATCAGCATAAGCCAGAACTGCCATTTGCCGAGTCGTTCGTCCAGCATCCGCCCGGTCATCTTCGGGAACCAGTAAAAGATTCCCGCGAAAATGCCCTGGATCGCACCGCCAAACAGCACATAGTGCATATGGGCGACAACGTAGTAGGAGTCGGTCTGCTGCACATTGATCGGTGGCGAAGCCAGGGTAACGCCACTGATACCGCCGATAATGAACATACTGATAAAGCCGATGGCGTAGTGCATCGCTGTGGTTAGGTTCAGCGACCCCTGCCACATCGTCGCCAACCAGTTGAAGATCTTCACGCCAGTCGGAACCGCAACCAGGAAACTGGCGGCGCCAAAGAACGCATTCGCCAGTGGACCGAGACCCACCGCGAACATGTGGTGCGCCCAGACCAGGAAGCCGAGGAAGCCAATCGCCACCCCGGAGTATGCCACAAACGCATACCCGAAGATTGGTTTGCGCGAAAAGGTCGGCAGCACTTCCGAAATGATCCCCATCGTCGGCAGGATGAGAATGTAGACTTCGGGGTGACCGAAGAACCAGAAGAGGTGCTGCCAGAGCACCACATCACCACCCAGGTTCGGCAGGAAAAAGCGCGTACCGAAATGTCGGTCGAACAGCAACTGGATTGTCGCCACCGTCAACACGGGGAAAGCGAAGATCAGAATGAACGCAACCACCAGCTGCATCCAGACGAATAGCGGCATCCGGTTGAGGGTCATACCGGGCGCGCGCATATTGAGGATAGTAACGATAAAGTTCAACGCACCCGCAATCGATGCCACGCCGGTCAGACCAATACCAATGATCCAGTAATCGACGCCAGCGGTTGGCGAGTACTGTTTCTGGGTCAGAGGTGCATAGGCAAACCAGCCAACGTTTGGCGCACCGCCAACGAAGAAACTAACGTACAGCATCAAGCCGCCGAAGATGAACAGCCAGATACTAAGCGCATTCAGACGTGGAAACGCCATATCGCGCGCGCCGATCATCAACGGCACCAAATAGTTGCCTAGCCCAACGTTCAGCGGCATCAGACCGAGGAAGATCATCGTCGTGCCGTGCATGGTGAATAGTTGATTATAGACATCAGGCGTTAGGAATGTGTTATCCGGCACGCCGAGTTGGATGCGCATGAGCAGTGCCTCAATCCCGCCGATCAGGAAGAAGACGAACGCGCTGACGAGGTACATGATTCCAATGCGCTTATGATCGGTCGTACTGAGCCACCCCGCCCAACCAGGGCGCACATTGACGACGGGTATACTGACGGTTCCAGCAGTACGTTCAGCGATAGCCATAGATTGAAACCTCCAAATTCTAGCGTTCTGGCGGCAGTGCGACCGACACCTTCATACTATCGAGATATGCTACTAGATCGGCGATCTCCTGATCGCTCAGATTGGCTCTAATCCACTGTGGCGTCAATACCCGGCTCATCAGGTTGCCGGGCTTCAACTTCGGCGCCTCGCGCAGCCAGCGCGCAAGGTTTTCTGGCGAGTAGGGAAGAACACCAGCAGCAATCGTCTGGCGACTGCCGTAGTAGGTCAGGTTTGGACCTATCAAGCCACGCGCATTCGTGCCCTCAACCACGTGACAGGCGATGCACTGTTTTCGCGCGTCGAGGAAGATCGCCTGACCACGCGCCGCATCACCCGTTAGACCATTGACCGTCAGCGTTCCGACAGGAGCGGCAGGCGGCGTCTTCTTCTGGTCAATCCAGCGCTCGAATTCGGCTTCATCGACGGCAATGACGCGAAAACGCATCAAGGCGTGCGCCTCGCCGCAGAATTCGGCGCAGACTGCACGATAAATACCGGGTTGTTCGGCAGTAAACGTCAGGAAATTCGTCTTGCCGGGAATCATGTACGTTTTCCCGGCGAGCTTTGGCACCCAGAAATTGTGAATAACATCCTGCGATTCCAGCACCACGGTCACCGGGCGCCCAACCGGAATATACATATCGGAAGCCGTCACCAGCGGCTTGCCTTCAGCGCCGAGGCCGGGATACTGGAACTCGAACCACCACTGATGACCAATTGCCTTGATCCGCAGTGCATCTTCAGGCATTACCGCGTTCTCAGCCTGCGTGCGGAACGTCAACACCGCAATCACCAGCACAATAATGGCAGGGGCAATCGTCCACAGAATTTCGACCTGCATATTCCCGTGAACCTGCGCTGGCATCGCCGTGCTGCCAGGGCGACGACGGAAACGCCAGATGGCGTAGATGAGTAACCCCTCGACGACGATAAACACGCCGAGCGCCATCCACCAGATCGGGATAAGCAGTTCATAAATGCGACGTGCATTGTCACCGTAGGGATCGTAGGTGTCGCCCGGACCGGCGCTGCAGGCGGTGAGAATGACCAGGAGTGCGATCAGGATCGTGGCTCTCAATAATGTGCCAGGAAGTATCCGCATAGAAGGTTCCTCTCCAGGGGACTGCACTCGGCATACAGGCGTTGGAGCGATAGCATTGTTCCCTGCCCGACGCGATGCATGCTGATTGTTGTTTCGTGCCTGCCTGGATAATACGTGAAAAGTTGCACGATGTTTCGATGGCTATTATACCCGAAAGTTGGAGAGTGTCAATCCATTGTTATCATCCTCCTTCTGAAGGGGTATAGGGACACAGATCCTCTCCTTTCGGAGGGGGCGTACTTCACAGTCTTGAGTTATTAACCATTATTGTCATTTCTTAACCTGTTGCGTGTCATTCTCATTTTGCATGACGTGCCGGACTATGCTACAATCGAGCACCACGTCCCCTTGTAGTTCAATCCGGATTGATTGAAAGGAGTTGCACCAGAAGCCTGCCGGGTCAGTACACTCTTTCCTTTGCGTGACAGGTGCCGGCAGTGGAGCCGACGTTCAACAGGCGAAACAGAGTAGTTTCTCCTCTTCCATTCATTCCGTTTCCGAAGCAATCGATGCTATCCGCACGCTACTAAGGAGAGAGTCGATGCGAGAACTTAGCACTTTCGAACAAACAGCCGTATGGGCAGTGCTCGGGGTTGCAATTTTCGGCATCGCATATGCATTTGTGCTTCGCGCACAGATCCTGGCGCAGGATAAAGGCACTGCCCGCATGCAAGAAGTCTGGGGGTTTATCAAAGACGGCGCCAATGCATACCTCAGCCGTCAATTCCGCACGATTGCCGTTCTAATCGTTATTTTGACGTTTGTCCTTGCTGCCAGTGTGTTCATCATCCCGCCAACGCGTGAAGCCGTCGAGCACTTCGGCAGTGAGGAGGCAGCGACGCTGTGGGTTGCGATTGGACGTGCAGCCGCGTTCCTGATGGGTTCGCTGTTCTCGTATGCGGTCGGCTTCGTTGGGATGAATGTTGCGGTTGAGGGCAACGTTCGTGTTGCTGCCGCATCGCGCAAAGGGTACAACCCCGCGTTGCAGATCGCCTACAAGTCCGGGTCGGTCACCGGGATGCTGACAGTTGGGCTTGGCTTGCTGGGCGGTACGTTGATCTTCATGGTCTATGGCATCGCTGCGCCAGATGCATTGCTCGGCTTCGGGTTTGGCGGTTCGCTGATCGCGCTCTTCATGCGTGTCGGTGGCGGTATCTACACCAAGGCTGCCGACGTCGGCGCCGACATGGTGGGGAAGGTAGAAGCCGGTATTCCTGAGGACGATCCGCGAAATGCAGCAGTGATTGCTGACCTGGTGGGCGACAATGTCGGCGACTGCGCCGGTATGGCTGCAGACGTGTTTGAGAGTTTTGAGGTGACGCTGGTGTCGGCGTTGATCCTCGGTCTGGTGCTGGGTGATGCAGTGGTCGGCACGCTGGGGGATGGGCAGTATGATCTGCGGTTCATTGTCTTCCCGCTGGTGCTGCGCGCCATCGGCGTGATTGCGTCGGTCATCGGCAACTCGGTAGTCAGCACCGACGAGAAGCGCCGCAATGCAATGGCGGCAATGAATCGCGGGTTCTACGTTGCTGCTTTGTTCTGCCTTGTCGGGTTTGCAGCATTCACTGCGGTCTATATGGTCGATCCGACAACTGGTGCTATCGACTGGCGTCCATTCCTGGCAACGATTGCTGGTCTGGCGCTGGCAGTGGCACTCGATAAACTGACGGAATACTTCACATCGACGCACTTTAATCCGGTGAAAGAAACGAGCAAGGCGTCGAAGACTGGCGCAGCCACCAACATCCTTGCCGGTCTAGCGCTTGGCATGGAATCGAGTGTCTGGGCAATCCTGGTGATCTGTGCGTCGATCCTGACGTCGATCGCTATCTTTGCCGGGTACTCGACTGATCCGACAGTGACACTCACTGCAGTGCTGTACGGCGTGTCGCTGACTGGTATCGGGATGCTGACGTTGACCGGGAATACGATCTCGATGGACTCGTTCGGTCCGATTTCGGACAATGCGAACGGTATCGGCGAGATGGCGGGTTTAGACAAGAATGCGCGTAATGTGATGGACGACCTGGACGCGGTCGGCAACACGACCAAGGCGGTTACCAAAGGCATCGCTATTGGCTCTGCAGTAATCGCGGCAGTGGCGCTGTACGGTTCGTACCTGGCAGACGTGTCGAAGGTGCAGGAGCAGATCGGTGTTCCGCTGGAGCAGCAGTTACGCACTATTGGCATTAATGTTGCGATGCCAACGGTTTTCATCGGGTTGCTGATCGGCGGTGCGGTGCCGTTCTTGTTCTCGTCGCTGACGATCCGCGCGGTGCAGCGCGCCGCGTCGCAGATCGTGAACGAGGTGCGCCGTCAGTTCAAGATTCCGGGCATTATGGAGGGCACGGTGACGCCTGACTATGCGCGTGCTGTGAGTATTTCTACTCTGGCTGCGCAGAAGGAATTGATCAGCCTGGGTCTGATTGCGGTTATGGTGCCGATCCTGGTCGGGTTCCTGCTTGGCGTTGAAGCGCTTGGTAGCTTCCTGGCAGGTATCATTCTCTCCGGTCAGCTGATGGCAGTGTTCCAGGCGAATGCTGGCGGTGCATGGGATAATGCGAAGAAATACATTGAAGAGGGGAATTTCGGCGGGAAGCACTCGGAGCCGCATAAAGCCGCCGTGGTTGGCGATACGGTCGGTGACCCGCTAAAGGATACGGCAGGACCCGCACTGAACCCGATGATCAAGGTAATCAATCTGGTGGCGCTGATCATTGCGCCGATTGTTGTGACGATCCCTAGCGGCAGTCCAGGAGTCATTTTTGCAATGGTAATCTGCGCGGCTGCGCTGGCCTGGGCAATATGGCAGAGCAAGCGTGAAGCGCCGTCGATGACGACTGAAACGGCAGCACCTGCGACAACTGCAAAGGGCGTGTAGTATGCAACCGGTACACCGGGAAGGGGCGATCCGACAGGATCGCCCCTAATTATTTTAGACAAGACGGGTGAGTTGGAGACGCATCCGTCGGGAAACAGGGTATGCTATGGTTGTGCTGCACTACATCCGATTGCGGCGCTGCTCCTGGAAGCAATCATCACACAGAACCGGTTTACGACCGCTCGGAACAAACGGTACTTTTGCCTCACGCCCGCAATTCGCACAAACGGCAGTGTACATCTCGCGCGCGCCCAATGAACGCGTCCCGCCGACTCGTTCGCTGTATCCACTACGATCACTGTACCCGCCACTCCGTTCACCGTGCCCACTGCCGCTGCGATTGCTGTATCCGCCGCTACCCGACGCTTTGCGCGCCTGCCGGCAACTCGGACAGCGCGATGGGTCGTTGGTGAACCCCTTTTGCGCGTAGAACTCCTGCTCACCTGCAGTAAACACGAACTGTGCGCCGCAGTCGCGACACGTCAACGTTTTGTCAGCGTAGCTCATCGCTCGCTTCGCTCCTTTGGTCTTGATTGTAGGCCCATTCCTTGGGATTGATTAACCGGGGTCTGGCAAACGATGGGCTATGGGATCTAACTGCAGAGGCAGGAATCCAGGGCGCCACGCGGAACCAAACCGTATATAGTGTATCATGGGTGTAAAGCGATTGCAAGAATAATGTTACAGCGTCGTATCCGGGGCGTCGGCGAACAATGCTGCTACCGCTACCGGCAGGTCGGGCAGGCAGGTCAGGTGCAGCGTCTGAGCGTGCGGATGTAATCCGCAGAGCGCTGGCAGCGTTGAAGAGCGTCGCAGTGCAATGCGCAATGTACCGACCCCGCGCAACCCGTTCAACCCCTACCTGAACGTCAAGAACGTCCAGTATCTTCTGTTTCTCTTCAACGCTCAGCGCATCGGGATCAACCAGACGTTCACGAATAGCCCGCGCTGTTTCGATCAACGTCGCTTCCGTCGTTTCGTCAATCACGCTATCAACTGCGGGAAAACGCTCCAGTTCTGCGTTGATCGCCTTGACCTGTTGCTTGCGCGGTTCCAGTGAACGGGCAGGCGTTTCTTCGTCAATCAACCCCCGTGCGTAACTGTCCAGCAACCGGTCAATCTGGCGCTGAATATCTTCACGTGCAGCAAGCAACGTTGCGCGTTGACGGTCACGCTCTTCAAAATTCGGCTTGACGCCGGTTTCGCATTGCGACGGGAAAACATTTGACGTTTACGCGCCGCTTCACGCGCTAACGCGAACGTCGTTTCATCGCTAATCGCAGGAACGTTCAGAACGTGATCGTACTGCTCAACGCGCCCCGTGTACGTCGGGTTCGTGAGAATGCCCCCGACGCCCGACGTTGACCACTTCCCAGGAATGCGACGCGCCTTGTTTGCGCTCACCGCCTGTGACGGCGGGGGAACGTTCAGCGCAGTCAGACGCTCTGCAATGCGCGGTATTCCGTCGCCTTCAATGCTCCGGCGGAAGATTTGGCGCACAACTTCCGCTTCTTCTGGAACAATGACAAGACGGCGTTCTTTTCCGTTCCCCTGCCATCGGTAGCCGTATGGCGCGCTGCCTTCGCCGATGACGACGCCGGAAGCGGCTTTCTGTCGCTTACCGCGCTGCATTCTCTCTTTGATCTTCAACCGTTCAAACTCTGCGAACGCGGCTTCGATTGTGTTCATCATTCGCGCTTCCGGTGTATCGCCGCTTTCACCGCGATTGACGGTGTGCAACGCAACCCTTGCGCCCCTCAGTTCGTCAAGCAGAAGCAACAGATGCGCCGTATTGCGACTAAGACGGTCCAGCGCATAGACAATGACGGCATCGATCTGGTGCAACCGCGCTAATTCGCGTATTCACGCAAGTCCTGGACGTTCCAGAATAGCGCCGGAAGCAACATCCTGAACATCTGCGACAACCTGCATACCGCGTTCGCTGGCGTACCGACGGCAGGCTTCGATCTGTGAGGGAAGGCTGTAGTTGTGTTCTTGATCGTCGGTGCTCACTCTGGCGTAGATAACGGCGCGCATTGCGGTTTCCTTTCTGTTGGTTGTTTTCGTTGTGTGCGTTATACCACGCAATGTGTGCGGAAGCAATCCCTCTACGCGCAAGAGAATACGAGGAGTGCTGGTAGAAAGCAGGACTAATTTCCTACTTGACAAAATTGGCAACTATACTCTGAGTGTCGTATAATGAAGCGAAGTGAACTAGTCGCAAGAGGAGCACGACGCGGGGCGCTGAAAATTGCCCCAAAACTCGCGGGTGAAGCGTGAAAAACCGCGGTGGTTTTTGTGTATTTATTAGTGGAACAAATTCCCGGCAAAGACACATCACACGGTGAAGGAAAGGGAAGGAGGTGATGTTGATGACAAGCGAACAGGAACGCAGGTTTTATTCGGTGCGCGAAGCGGCGGCTTAAGCGTATGTCGTTTCTTCTTGCCGCTGTAATACAACTCCTGGTCAACTTTGTCGCTTGGACGGCAGATAGGACGTTCTACGCCGTTGTGGATAAAAAGGGGGACGTTTCCGTCGAATGCGGCGGTTCTTCCTGCAATCGCTGCGCCAGTTCGTCGGCAGTGCGCGCTGGCAAGAGATTTTGCGGTGAAAGCGCATAATTAAGCGCTCCGTGCAAAAGGTGCACCCATCTGGCTCATCTGAAAGATGTGTCCGTGCATTACGTGCGTTGGATTTTGTTTTAGGAAGGTCAAAATAAAGAGCAATTCATCTTCCGTTGTCGGAAGCGGCGAGTTTGCATAAGAAACATAGCGTCGGCACTATCGGACGTGACTATCAATGGTTCGACGTTTCATATACGCTTCAAATGCAGTGTGGAAGATCGGAACCAGCGCATGGAACTCATCAGCGGTCAATCCGGTCATAGAGCGTCATTTTTCCAGATTTTCAATAATGTATCGATACTTGCACGTTGCTTTTCTCCATTTTCAGATTGTACAAAAATAGTATATCACTAAATCTTGATGATGTCTAGTATATCACTAAACCTTGATGAAGTCTAATGTACGAATTGCCAATAACAAACACGGCGATGCCGCCGCACTTCAGCACTCGATGCACTTCGCGCAGCATAGCGTCAAGGTCTGTCACGTAGCGTGCAAGAATACGGCGTTCACGCTGTGGAAAATCAGGCGGTATCTTCAGGATACGGAAGATCTCATCGAGTAATTCCGGATCAGAAATATGCTCAGGCGCTCGCTCTGCACCAATGCTGCACTGCCGGATGGCGCAGAGATCGCGAAGCCGATAGCCAAACCAGATGAGAGCTAGTCGATGACCGCGGATATAATCGATTGCATTCAGATATGGTGGCGACGTAATCACCGCATCGACGGTTTGAGCATCAATGCTAGTCGCACGCGCATCACCATGTGCCACATCGACCCAACCACGTGGCGGCTCTTCTTCCAGACGACACGCCAATCGATTAACTGACTCAAGAAATCCTTCAAAGACGCGGTATGTATTCGTCTGCGCAACTTTGTGTGGTCGGCTATGAGAAACGTCATGTGCCAGTGAAGCGCCGCGATTCTTGGTGATAATGATCCGACTGAGCGCGACACGCAGCGCGTCACCAATCACGTCATCGCGCCAGCGAAGACAGGAGCTCAATTGACGCAAATGTTGTCGTTGCTCTTCTGCGAACCAGTAGACGCTGAATGCTGCTGTCTCAGCATCATCATCGATCCAGGGTAGCTTGATCCGTTCAGGGGACAATTCACACGCTTCATTGACCAGTTCACGTGCTGCGATACGTAATTGCTGCGGATTGATCGGCACTGTCCATACTCTGGTCATCAAGACCGCCAGTGGATCGATGTCTTGACCAATAGCACGATGACCTGCTTCTGCAGCCACTCGCACGACAGTCCCAGACCCCATCATCGGATCAAGAATGGTTGATAACGGCTCTAATTCCTCTATTGCTCTCAGAGCCAGTTCCGGCGCCATACGTGCGGGAAAAGGATGAATAGGTTTAGGAAGGTTCATATATCTTCATCGACGCACAATTTCGTGTATTGTAGTAGTATCGAGCATCTGTGTCTAGGAAGCGACGCTATCGCCCTCACTCACCGAAACGTATCAAGTTCAGTCAGCTCTGCTGCAAGGGTCGCATCCAGCGCGTCGGCGGCGCCGGGAAGCAGCGGAATGGCGCCAGCGCCGCCAGGATAGCGTTCGGCAGCGCCTGTGCCGGGGTAGAGGATCAGCGCGGCAACCACAGCCGGAGCGCCTGCCGCTCCAATTGCACCCGCATACGCATATGCTTCTGCCAGTGCGTCGGCGGGAACAGTGCACCCATCGGCATCCAGGCGATACTTGGCGTCCAGCACAATGACGCGCGGCGGATACCCTAGTCGCGTGGCTTCGATTGCCAGGTCGGGGATGCGGGTGTGGCAATCCAGTGACACGAATGTGTCGCCACTTCGGGCACTTACTGCCGGAGGATAGCGCGGCTGATAGCGCACTGTCAGAGTCCAGCCATGCCGCCCGGCAACCAGGAGCGGGAGATCACGGCGCAGATCGAGCGCCCAGGATTCGGTTTCGTCAGTCGGCGCTGTCAGGAGATGACATGCGTACACAGTCTCACTCAAGTTGAGGAGCGACTGAACAACGCGCAAGGCGCACCATCGTTCATACAGGAGTGGCAGATCAATGATGGTGAGATCGAACGATGCGCCCAGATCAACGACCATGCTCTGATGCAACGCACGCCACATGCGATAGACCTGGCGGTACGATGAGTCGCGTTGCATGAGCGGCGTTGCGACCGGTGCCCGATGGAACGCTGTCACCTGATCAAACAATGGTGCGGCGAGCAGTGCAGCAATCCGGTTGAGGCACTGCGTACAACGCAAGGCGACAGCGCGGGCGCGCGCGGCGCGAGAAGAACCCGGCGCCACAGTATCGAGACGAGTAACTTCGCGCTGCGCCCAATCCGCACACCGCCGCGCGCGCCCGCGCAGAGTTTCCAGGATGTGTTTCAGCAGGCGGTGCTCAGCAATATCGAACGTGACGCTGCTACGCTCCTGCACTGTGGTGCGCGGCAGGAATCCACCTTCGGGGCGCAATGCCCGCTGTACATGGGTCGCCACGTCGGGAGGCGCAACCTCCAGGTCACCCTGAATGGCACGATACAGCGCCGTAACCGAAACATCTGTCGCCTGCCCTAATGGCGTCTGATGCTCGTCGCGCTGCAGGGTGCTGCGGGGATGCGCCAGAATATGGCGTGTCGCCTGCTCGAATCGGTCGAATAATGATCCAAACAGCATATCGGCATCATCGAGCCACGAGCGGGGCGCGCCTTCATTCGCTGCCAGATGCACCTTGACAACGGCGCCTGCCAGCGAGCGCACCAGACCGATAGCGACACGCTCGACATCTTCGATCAGGGCGAGATAGCGCACACTGTCGATTTTGCGTGGCGCGACGTTCAATCGCCACACCCGTTCAACACGTGTTCCCTGGCAGACAGCGAGGCGCAGTGTATGAGTGCCGACAGCCGCTCCTGGATTCCACGTCCAGCGCCAGCGCGGATCGCCTGGACGGAGAAACGGCGACAAAACAACGCCATCGATGGACAGTTCTAGCGCCTCAGCGTTGCCTGGAAGGGAGACGAACTCAACCGCCTGGTGTTCGTTCAGGGTGGGCGGATCACCTTCCACTTCCAGCGAGAGATCAATTTCAACGAACGATGTCACAGGTTCAGCATTCAGGCAGGTGCACGGGCAAAACCTTCACGTCTTGGTCTCCACGATCAATGTCAACTAATGTCACAGATCGAGCTTTCCCTCAGCGAGCCAGCGTTGCAACACCTCACGAGCAGCGCGGGCAGCATGGGCGCGATGACTGATCTGATTCTTCCGCTCAGGCGGGAGTTCTGCCAGTGTTGCGTCCTCGTCGAGAACGTAGAAGATCGGATCATACCCGAAGCCGAAGTGTCCTTTCGGCTCGAATTCAATAACGCCAGGGAGAACGCCTTCAACGAACTCGATCAAGCCGCTGGGCAGCGCCAGGGCAATGACACACACGAAACGCGCCAGGCGCGCATGAAACGGCACCCCTTCGAGTTTACGCAGCAGGAATGCGTTACGCTCGGCATCAGTCGCTTCGGGACCAGCATAGCGTGCCGAATACACGCCGGGTTCGCCGCCGAGGGCTGCCACTTCCAGCCCTGAGTCGTCCGCCAGGGTCGGCATCCCGCTGCGACGCGCATAGTATTCGGCTTTGATGCGTGCATTTTCGGCAAAGGTTGCGCCTGTCTCTTCTACATTGTCCTTGATATGCAGATCCGACAGCGTGTACAGATCAATCGGCAGATCGGCAAAGATTGCTGCGTACTCCCGCAGCTTGCCCGAATTGGTGGTCGCTATCAATAGACGAGGCATAGCTATTCCTGATCATTGATCCGTCTTGTTGCAGCGTAGCCGCACAATAGCGATATGTCAAGGGTTTGACGTAGAATGCGCGCTCAACTAGAATAGTCAGGGTTGTTCGCGTAGACAAGGGATAGACGTTATGTCGCATACGGTTGATGTCGAAGTGGTGCGGGTGCGCGGCTTCTCCATGCTGATCGAGTTGCTGCGTGCGATGCGCCCCAAGGAATGGATCAAGAATACGTTCGTCTTTGCGGCGATTGTATTCTCGCAACAGCGACTGTGGATGCAGGGAGATGCAGTACTGACGGTTATCGCTGCGTTCATTCTGTTCTGTATGGTTGCCAGTGCCATTTACCTGCTCAACGACCTGGTGGATATGGAGAAGGATCGGGCACATCCAAAGAAGCGCAATCGACCGCTCGCATCGGGACGACTGAGTCCACAGATAGCGGCTGTCACGGCAGCAGCGCTGGTGATCGTCGCAGCGCCGCTCAGCGTGTGGCTCGATCTGACTTACACATCGCCGGGCGGGAGCGTCGCGTGGTTCGGTCATAACTACGACTTCCCGACAGTGCTGCTGGTCTATGCGTTGGTACAGGGCGTGGCGTATTCGTTCTATTTCAAGCATGTGGTGATTATGGATATCTTCACCATCGCCGCTGGCTTTGTGCTCCGGGCTGTGGCAGGCGCAATGGTGCTCGACATTAACATTACGCCGTGGTTGCTGATCTGTATGGGATTGCTGGCGCTCTTTCTGGGGCTGGCAAAACGCCGCGCCGAGATCGTGCTGCTAGAGGACGGCGCTGGCACCCACCGGAGAATCCTCGATGAATATTCGTTGCCGCTCCTCGACCAGATGATGTCGATCGTGACGTCGGCAACGATCATTGCCTATACCCTCTTTACGGCGACTGCTGAAACCTTGCCGCATGAACCATTTCCAGTAATGATGATCACGGTTCCATTTGTGGTCTATGCCATTTTCCGCTATCTCTATCTGATCTACAAGCAGGATGGCGGCGGCAGTCCTGCTGATCTGGTATTGAAAGACACCCCGCTAGCGTCATGCATTGTGCTGTGGGGGGTAATATCGGTTGCGATCCTGGCGATGTTTTCGTTGTGACGTGCATCAGCATAGTTTGAAGATTGAAGGTTTAAAGCATTGATTGTCTTCATCAAATTCGGCGGCTCAGTCATCACCGACAAGCAACAGCAGGAACGCGCCGCTATTGACATCATTCGCCGGTTAGCGGAAGAACTGCGACAGGCGCTGGATGCAGTGCGTGATCTGCGTGTCGTCGTGGGGCACGGAAGTGGCTCATTCGGTCATGTCTACGCCCAAAAATACGGCATCCATCGTGGTCTTGCCTCCAGTGACGACTGGATGGGGTTCGCGCTGACCTCTGGCGCAGCACTGCGCCTGAACCGGATTGTGGTGGACGAACTGCTTGCAGCGGGCATTCCAGCGCTGGCGTTGCAACCCTCGACGACGCTGCTGGCGCGCGGCGGGCAACTGGTTCATTGGGAAACCGGTTCTCTGGAGCGTGCGCTGGAACGCCGGATGGTTCCCGTTGTTCATGGCGATGTTGCATTTGACGACGTCCAGGGGAGTGCGATTATTTCAACTGAGCAACTGCTGGCGCATCTAGCGACACTACCTGCTCTTCGCCCTGCGCGTATCGTTCTGGTCGGCGAAGCGGGGGTTTACACCGCTGACCCACGCATCAACCCACATGCGGAGCGGATTGCGCGGATCGATCAGCGCAACATTGCCGACGTGCTGGCAGGCGCTGGCGGATCGCACGGTGTGGATGTCACCGGCGGCATGCGCAGCAAAGTCGAACTCATGTGGCAACTGGTGCAAACAGTTCCTGATCTTCAGGTCTATCTCATTGGTCCGAAGCCAGGGCTGCTGAAGCGGGCGCTGATCGGCGATGATATGGTCGAGGGAACGGTGATTGTAAGGGGTTGAAGGTTGAGGGTTGAACGTTGAGCGTTGGACATGGACGCTGAACGTTGAATGCTGCGAGAGGCAAGAGACAAGCGAGATGGGATTAGTTGCACGATTGTCATTAAATTGCACACTTTACACTATCCATTCTGGGGTAAGATGATCTTGAGATAATTCGCAACGGTACGGCGCCACGCACGTACATGGCGATGAACAAAAGCTTCGCAACAGGAGATTACCTATGCCACTGCTCGACGTTGTTGAATTCGTTGATCCTACAGGCAAAACGCTGGTGGCGCGCGTGCCACCGGATGGCAACGGTGAACTGCGCCTCGGATCGCAGTGTATCGTGCGTGAGGGTCAACTTGCCTTCTTCGCACGCGATGGGCGCTTCCTCGATATGCTCATTCCAGGTCGGCATACATTGACGAGCAACAATATTCCGCTGCTGATCGACTTCATCAAACTCCCCTTTGGTAGCAAAAGCCCTTTCCGCGCTGACGTCTACTTCGTCAGTCTTCATCAACACACTGATCTGAAGTGGGGTACTCCACAACCAATCCCCATGCGCGATGCACAGTTTGGCATGGTGCGTTTGCGGGCGTTTGGAACCTTTGTCATCCAGGTGTCTGAACCACGTCGGCTGCTGACCGCAGTGGTCGGTACCCGTGGACGCCTGACGGTACAGGATGTCGAAGAGCAGTTGCGCAGTTCAATCATTGCCCGAGTTGCCGATGTGATCGCCGAGCGTATGCGTGAGCGCCAACTCTCGGTGCTCGACCTGGCAACCGAGTACGATGAACTCTCCGAGATGGCGCATGAGGTATTGAAAGACGATTTTGCCACGCTCGGCTTGCAGTTGACTCGCTTCTACATCAACACGATCAGTGTGCCCGAAGAACTGGAACGGCGACTGGATCAGGTTGGCGGAGTGGCAGCATTCGGCGGGTTGGGCGACTACACGCGCTTCAAAGCGGCTGAGGCGTTGCACGATGCAGCGCGCGCTGGTGGCGATAGCGCCGTTGGCGCCGGTATTGGGTTGGGTGCGGGTATGAACCTGGGGGCGTTGATGGGTCAGGTGCTCCAGCAACAGACCCCGCCGCTGCAATCGCTGCCACAACCGACAGCGCAACTCGCAATGCAGTCAGCAGCAATGAAAGCCTGTCCGCGTTGCGGCATCAGTGTGCCAGAGAGCGCCAAGTTTTGCAGCGAATGCGGCGCGTCGCTGCGCTCTGCCGCATGCCCGCAGTGCGGTCACGCTGTAACACCGGGGGCAAAGTTCTGTATCGAATGCGGCGCAGCGCTGAAGTGACGTCACACATCTGGCTCCAGGTAGAAACTCAGCGGATAGCCAGCTTCGCGCGCTGCATGGTGCGCCTCGTAGACGCGACGCTGCGCTTCTTCGTAGGGCAACGTCACAACGTGCGCCCGTCCGTTATGGTGTGCTTCAAGCATAATGGCAACTGATTGCTCGAAGCCCAGTTCAAAGATGGTTAGTAATATCAGCACCACAAAGTCCATTGGCGTCACGTCGTCGTTTTCAATGATGACGCGGTATGGACGTTCCAGTTCTTCTTCGGTGACGACAACGTATTCAGTTGTCGGGGTGGTGATTGTGAGCGGAACCGAGACTTCTGCAGGCATGTGCGTTGCCATTTGTCCTCTTTTATCGCCAATCAGTAGATGACATCGGATGATGCCACCTATTCTATCTTACCACGCAAACAGGCAATCTGCAGGTGATATTCGCGCTCTACCAAAAATCCCCTTCACTTCTTTCACGCGGTCGTCGCTGCTGAACAACAGGTGCTGACCAATCCAACCGATAACCGGCAATCCTGATGCACGACTCATCATTACGCAGTATCATGCATCATGTTCGGCAAGAGTGCGAAATATCCGGCAGTAGTTGCGTAAGCTCCAAGAGTCAAGACCAGTATAGCCTGCGCGGGCAGGCTTCGCCCTAGATAGCCAAGGGCTTATCGTGGCTGATAGCCGATAGCGGATAACCGGTGGTCAATGGTCGATAGGGTCACTGTTGGAGTTCGCGTTACGCCAAGGCGGGCTTCGCTCGGATAGCCGAGGGCATATGGCCTTTGAAGAAATAATCCGCTCTCGCCCGTGCAGGCAGGCTTCTCCCTGGATAGCCGAGGGCTTATGGTCTTTGAGTAATTATTCCGGTATAGCCCGCGCATGCGGGCTTCGCCTTGGATAGCCGAGGGCTTCAGCCCGACGGCAAGAGGCGCATACTAGATTAAATTCTCAATCTCCATTAGCCCGACGGTAAGAAGCGCATACCGGATTTATGGCATTTCTCAGATACGTTGACCACTCTCCAGGTGTGCCGTGTCGCGCGAGGTGTCCGCTTCCGGAGAGCGTGGACCGAAATTCATCTCGGTTGCCGCGCGGGGGACGCGATTCCGAGGAGTGTTCAACCCTGTCCAACCGGTTCAACCTTTGTGAGAACTGCTATAAGCGCCATGCCGTTCACATTTCTCCTGGGAGCGAGAGCATCTTGCCGCTCATAGACGCGACGAGGGCAGGATGCCCTCGCTCTCAGGCGCGTGTGTTACCTTGGGTATGAACAGCTACGTTCATTAAATTGAATGAAACAGATCGGACGACTGCTTGCGGTCTGATTGGGCGCTGCCAAAAGTGCTATGTTGGAACAGGACTAAAGGGGAGATAGCAAAATGAGACCGAATATTCTATAGTTCAATTAACCCTTTCTTCCCTCCTTCGCCAGGAAGCTCCGGTCTGTGCCGGGGCTTTCTGGTTTATAGCGTACTCTTCGTCCAGGTCGCATCAAACCATGCCGCGTGGTATCATACGCGCGGATATCTTTACATAGTGAGGTGGGGAATGATCGACACGACGGTAGCGACGGCGGCAATTGTCTACCCCGACAGCGATGGGATGCCGATGGCGGATAATACGCAACAGTTTCGCACGATTGTGACGATCAAGGAGAACCTGGAGGCGCTGTTTCACAACCGCGACGACGTGTTCGTGGCGGGCGACCTGCTGTGGTATCCGGTGGAGGGGCGTCCCGACATCCGGCGCGCGCCGGATGTGCTGGTAGCGTTCGGGCGACCGAAGGGGGACCGCGGCTTGTACCGGCAGTGGGAAGAATGGGGGATTGCGCCGCAGGTGGTGTTCGAGGTGCTGTCGCCGGGGAACACGGCGGAGGAGCTGACGGAGAAGCGGGCGTTCTAAGAGCGGTACGGGGTAGAGGAGTACTACGTGTACAACTTGGAGACGGGGGCGATGGAAGGGTGGCTGCGGCGGGAGGGGCGGTTGCAGCCGATTGCGGAGATCGAGGGGTGGGTGAGTCCGCGCCTGGGGGTGCGCTTTGAGCGGCAGGGGGAAGAGATGCCGCTGTAGCTGCCGGACGGGCGCCCGTTTGTGAGTTTCGTGGAACTGCAAGAACAACTGGAGCAGGAGCGGCGCCGGGCGGAGATGGAAGCGGCGGCGCGGACGGAAGCGGAGCGGCACGCCGAGGCGGAGCGGCAGCAGGTGGAGGAAGAACGCCGACGGGCAGCGGCGGAGCGGCAGCGCGCCGAAGCGGAAGCGGCAGCGCGGGCGGCGGCGCAGGCGCGTGAAGAAGAAGCGCGACAGCGCGCCGAGGCAGAGCGGCAGCGCGCAGATCGCCTGGCAGCGCAGTTGCGCGCGCTCGGCATCGATCCTGAGTCCGAAACGTCATAGCGCGCTATGTTTCAGGAGAAAACCCGGCAGCAGGAGGATAAATCCCCTCCAGAGAGCAAGAGAGCACAGGACAAACTCCTGTGCTCTCCTGTTGTTCCGAAGGTTTCCCTACCGCACGATGAGCGGCAGCATCACGGTATATCCGCTGCCCGTCGTTGATGCGAGAGTCGCCGGTCCGTAGATGTGCGTCGAGCCATCGACAGTCTCTTCGATCAACCAGTAGGTGTAGCGTGTTCCCGGCGCGGCTGTCGTGTCGTTCCACTCGTAACTCGCCCCGCTGCTGACGCTGCCCCTCGCCGGGATCAGGCGATCGGTGATCCGCACGGCATCACTGCGGCTGCCAGTTGCACTGCGTTCCAGGTAGAAGCCGCGCGTTCCGTACTCCGCAGCCGTCTCCCAGCGCACGACGACGCTCTGTGCGCCGCGTTCGGCGCTGAAGCGCGTCAACTGGATGGCGGTCGGCGAGATTGGCGACAGCCCCATGAACCAGGTCGGGTCGATCTGCCCTGGCGTCAGGGTGAAGATCGGCGTCAATCCGGTCGCCGGGTCCGCGTCACTGTCAATGCTGCGGTCGTTCCCTCGCTGGAAGGGGCTGACGTAGTAGCCAGATGGGACGCTGAATGCGATCCGGTACTCGCCCGGTTCGACATCGGTGAACATAAAGTAGCCATTTGCATCGGTCGTCTGTGTGGCAACGACCGTTCCATCGCTGCGCAGCAAGCGCACCTCGATGCCACCGATCCCCGGTTCATCCGCCTCGCGGATTCCGTCCAGGTCGCGGTCGAGCCAGACTAGGCTTCCAACAGATGCCAGTTGATACAGACCGATGTCGATGTCGCGGCGATCCTCGCCGATGGCAAGTGTGATCGGGTTACTGCGCCGGGTCGCCCGATTGATGTCGGAGTCGAGCGCCGAGTCGCTTCCTGCTCCACGCGGGCTGATGCTGCGCCCCGGCGTTGCGCCGACGCCCACGATATACGTCCCTGGCGGCAGGTTATCGAACAGGTAGTTGCCGTTCAGGTCGGTCGTCGTGGTGATCAGCAGCGTGCCGGTTGAGTCGTAGAGTGCGACAACGATGCCGCTGACTCCCGTTTCTCTGGCGTCCTGGATGCCATTGGCGTTGGCGTCGTTCCACACGCGGTCGCCGATGCTGGCGGTTCCACGGTAGCCGAAGTCCACATCGGTGCGCGCCTCACCGCTGGTGAGCGTCACGCCGGTAACAACGCTAGGCGTCCCGATGCCGTCCAGGTCGTAGGTGGCGCTGACTCCGCTCGGCAGGGTTGAAGCGTCCACCCGCACGGTGTACGTTCCGGCGAGCAGCCCGCCGATCAGATAGTTGCCAGCGGCGTCGGTCACGGCGAACGGCTCATCGGCATCACGCACACCGTTGCCATTCAGGTCCAGGTAGACGATAACACCGCTCAGACCTGGTTCACCGGCGTCCTGCACGCCGTCGCCGTCGCGGTCGAGCCACACGCGGTCGCCGATGCTGGCGGTTCCACGGTAGCCGAAGTCCACGTCGGTGCGGGTCGCGCCCGCCGCCAGCGATGCAGTTGCCGCATGCGGCGTTACGGTTGCGCCATCCAGGTCGTAGGTCTGGCTGACGCCTCCCGGCAGCGTGGTCGTATCCACGCGCACGGTGTACGTTCCGCCCGGCAGATTGCCGAAGAAGTACTGACCGAGCGCGTTGGTGGTGGTCACCGGCTCGCCTGCATCAAGCACACCATCGTTGTTCAGGTCGAGATACACCTGCACGCCGCCAATCCCCGGCTCACCAGGGTCCTGTGCGCCGTCGCCGTTGCGGTCGAGCCACACGCGGTCACCCAACCCTGCGTCAGCCAGTTCCCCAAAGTTGTAGTTGATGCCGTCGGTTCCTGCTGACAGTGTGATGTTGCCGATCACGTCGTTGCTGACGAGCATGCCGACGGGTGTTCCGTCAATCGTGCCGATGCTCTCCAGCCCATCGCTATAGATCAGCGGCTGCGTCTCGCTAATGGTGTAGGTTCCTGCCAACAGGTTCTCGAAGCGGTAACTGCCATCCGCCAGGGTCAACGTCGTAAGAGTCACGGATACGCCGTTGACGTCAGTTCCGGTCAGCGTGACCGTCACGCCGCCAATGCCGCTTTCACCCGCATCGAACACACCATTGTTGTTGCTGTCCACATACACGTAGCCGCTCAGGGTGCTCACAGTCTCACCGAAGTTTTGATCGGTCAACCCTGTGAGCGGG